>Ga0194135_10001181_pt1 | contig 15380 bp, 14 predicted proteins | sample LitLau_LLRF_2013_FD_134024 | JGI IMG/M metagenome (GOLD analysis project Ga0194135, IMG submission 134024) | Freshwater sediment microbial communities in response to fracking from North America - Little Laurel Run_MetaG_LLRF_2013 (version 2) | ecosystem: Environmental > Aquatic > Freshwater >...
CGCCCATGACTTCGCCCGTTGAGCGCATCTCCGGTCCAAGCACCGGGTCAACGCCCTGGAACTTGCCCCATGGGAAGACCGGCGACTTCACGAAGTAGTGCGCCCCCGTGCCCAGATCCTTGCCGCTTGCGAGTTCCGCAGGCAGCAGTTCCTTCAGGGTGCGGCCCGTCATCAGTCGTGACGCGATCTTCGCGAGCGGCACGCCCGTTGCCTTCGAGACGTAAGGCACGGTGCGCGAGGCACGCGGGTTCACTTCAAGCAGGTACACCGTCTCGCCCTGAAGCGCGAACTGCGCGTTCATGAGACCGATCACGTTCAGTGCATGCGCCAGTTTGACAATCTGGCTGCGAATATCGTCCTGGACCTTCTCGCTGAGCGTATACGCCGGCAGCGAGCAGGCCGAATCACCCGAGTGCACACCGGCTTGCTCGATGTGCTCCATGATGCCGCCGATCACGACGTTGCCCTCCGCGTCGGCAAGTGCATCGACGTCCACCTCAATCGCGTTTTCGAGGAAGCGATCGAGCAGCACCGGCGAGTCGTTCGAAACCTTGACTGCCTCGGTCATGTAGCGCTGAAGGTCGCTATCGTCATGGACGATCTCCATGGCGCGTCCACCGAGCACATAACTTGGGCGCACGACGAGCGGATAACCCACTTTCGCCGCCACGCTCAATGCTGTCTTGAGCGACGTGGCCACACCATTCGGAGGCTGCAATAGCTTCAGTTCGTCGACCAGTTTCTGGAATCGCTCGCGGTCTTCAGCCAGGTCAATCGAATCCGGCGAGGTTCCGATGATCGGCGCGCCAGCGGCTTCAAGCGCGCGCGCCAGCTTCAGCGGCGTCTGGCCACCAAACTGCACAATCACGCCTTTAGGCTTTTCGAGCTCGATGATTTCCATCACGTCTTCGAAGGTCAGCGGTTCGAAGTACAGACGATCCGAGGTGTCGTAATCGGTCGACACGGTTTCCGGATTGCAATTGACCATGATGGTTTCATAACCATCCTCGCGGAGCGCCATCGCGGCATGCACGCAGCAATAATCGAATTCGATGCCCTGCCCGATCCGGTTTGGTCCGCCGCCCAGCACGATGATCTTCTCCCGATCACTCGGCGCGGCTTCGCATTCCTCGTCGTAGCTTGAATACAGGTAGGCCGTCGAAGACGGAAACTCTGCAGCACATGTATCGACCCTCTTGTAAACCGGTCGGATATTCAGCTTGTGACGGCGCGCGCGCACCGATGCCGCCTTGATGCCGAGGAGCGTTGCGATGCGTCGGTCCGAGAAACCAAGCCGCTTGAAGCGCAGCATGCTGTCCTTCGTGATCTTGCTGATCTTCTCGACCGCGATCTCACTTTCCGTCCGGATCAGTTCTTCGATCTGCTCAAGGAACCAGGGATCGATCTTCGACAGCCTGAAGATTTCCGCGATGCTCATGCCGGCACGGAAGGCGTCGCCCACGTACCAGATGCGATTCGCGCGTGGCGTGGCTAGCTCTTCGCGGATCCGGGTGAGATTCGCGTCGCTGTAAACACCGTTTTCGGCAGGGACAATCGGATCAAAACCATCGGCGCCAACTTCCAGCCCGCGCAGGGCCTTCTGCAGCGATTCCTGGAAATTGCGGCCAATCGCCATGACTTCGCCGACCGACTTCATCTGAGTGGTCAGGCGAGAGTCCGCAGTCGGGAATTTCTCGAATGTAAACCTCGGAATCTTGGTGACGACGTAGTCGATCGAAGGCTCGAAAGACGCTGGCGTCACGCCGCCCGTGATCTCGTTGCGCAGTTCGTCCAGCGTGTAGCCGACAGCGAGCTTCGCCGCAATCTTCGCGATCGGAAAGCCGGTGGCTTTCGACGCGAGTGCTGACGAGCGCGACACACGCGGATTCATCTCGATCACGATCATGCGCCCATCTTCGGGATTGATCGCGAACTGCACGTTCGAGCCGCCCGTATCCACGCCGATCTTGCGCAGCACCGCGATGCTCGCGTTGCGCATGATCTGGTATTCCTTGTCTGTGAGCGTCTGGGCCGGTGCGACGGTGATGCTGTCCCCCGTGTGCACGCCCATCGGATCGAAGTTTTCGATCGAGCAGACAATGATGCAGTTGTCCTTGCGGTCGCGCACCACTTCCATCTCGAACTCTTTCCAGCCGAGCAGCGACTCCTCGATCAGGACTTCGGTGGTCGGCGAGAGATCGAGGCCTCTGAGCACGATCTCCTCGAATTCCTGCACGTTGTAGGCGATGCCGCCGCCCGAGCCGCCCAAGGTAAAGCTCGGGCGAATCACGACCGGATACCCGACCTGTTCCTGGATGTACTTCGCTTCCTGCATCGAATGCGCTACGCCCGAGCGCGCCGAGCCAAGACCGATTTCGGTCATTGCATCGCGGAATTTCTGACGGTCTTCGGCAAGGTCGATCGCATGGGCATTCGCACCGATCAACTCGCAGTTGAACTTCGCCAGTACGCCTTCGCGCGCAAGATCCAGCGCGCAGTTCAGCGCCGTCTGGCCGCCCATCGTCGGCAGCACTGCGTCCGGGCGCTCTTTCTCGATGATGCGCGCCACGGTCTGCCAGCGGATCGGCTCGATGTAGGTGGCATCGGCCATGTCCGGATCGGTCATGATCGTCGCCGGATTGCTGTTGACGAGGATGACGCGATAACCCTCGCTGCGCAGCGCCTTGCAGGCCTGGGCACCGGAGTAGTCGAACTCGCAGGCCTGGCCAATGACGATCGGGCCGGCGCCGATGATGAGGATGGACTTCAGATCGGTGCGCTTAGCCACGGGCGCTCTCCGTCTCTGCGTCCATCATTGCGACAAAACGGTCGAAAAGGTAGCTCACGTCATGCGGTCCGGGGCTAGCCTCCGGATGTCCCTGGAAGCTGAAGGCCGGTGCATCGGTGATGCGCAAGCCCTGGTTCGAGCCATCGAACAGCGAGCGATGCGTGACCACGGCATTCGCAGGCAACGTCGCCTCATCCACTGCAAAGCCATGGTTCTGGCTGGTAATCAGGACTCGCCCTTCGTCGAGGTCCTGAACCGGATGATTGGCACCGTGGTGCCCGAACTTCATCTTCAGCGTCTTCGCTCCAGCCGAGAGGCCGAGGATCTGATGGCCCAGGCAGATACCGAACGTCGGCAGCTTCGCAGCAAGGAATTCGCGTGTGGCAGCAATCGCGTAGTCGCAGGGTTCGGGATCGCCGGGGCCGTTGGACAGCATGACGCCGGCTGGCTTCATCGCGAAGACTTCCGCAGCACTCGTCTTCGCGGGCACCACCGTAACCCTGCAACCCCGATCAACCAGCATGCGCAGGATGTTGCGCTTGATGCCGAAGTCATAGACGACCACGCGATGCTTGCCGCTGAGCAATTCCGGCTCGGCATTGGTTTTCAGCTCCCAAGAGCCGCGAGTCCAGGCATAGGGCTCGGTCACTGAGACCACTTTCGCGAGGTCCATGCCTTTCAGACCGGGCCAGGCCCGCGCCTGCTTGAGCGCAGTCTTCTCATCGACGAATCCGGCCACGAGGTAGCCGTTCTGCGCGCCTTTGTCACGCAGGATGCGCGTCAGCCGACGCGTGTCGATGCCGGCAATCGCGACAACCTTCTGCTCACGCAGATAGTCGGAGAAATTCTGTCTGGAGCGGAAGTTGCTGGCAGGGCGAGGCACTTCGCGAATGATCAGACCGGCAAGCTGGGTCTTCTCGGATTCACCATCTTCAGGATTCACACCGACATTGCCGATGTGGGGATAGGTCAAGGTGACAATCTGTTCGAGATAGGACGGGTCGGTCAGGATTTCCTGATACCCGGTCATGGCGGTGTTGAAGACCACTTCACCGACTGTTGAACCCTCGATACCGATGGAAACACCGTGAAAGATACTGCCGTCGGCAAGCGCAAGCAGGGCCGGAGTCGTAGGAGGCATAGGGCGGCTGGGGTCCTTGAAATGAGTAAGGGCTCTCCTGTCGCAGATACGCGAAGGGGGGCCGATTGGTGAGACAGGCCCCCCTCGCAGGATTAAGACGCTATTTTACGGGCCTGGAACCTGATCGTCCACGAGTTTGCCGTTATCGGGAAATATCAGGCCTGCGGTCTGCCGACGCAGGTCGCTTCCCGCTGTCAGAGCAATCCAAGCTGATCGCCTCGTTCCGGCGGGACTCTGAACTTGCCGAGATCGAACTCGGTGCGCTCCCGCTCCAGCCCCAGGCGCCGGCGCGCCAAACGGAACCGCTGCGAGATCAACGCCGCGAACGGACCCTCTCCGCTCATGCGGGTACCCCAGCGCGCGTCGTAGTCTTTCCCGCCGCGGCTCTGATTGACCAGGCTCATGACGTGTTCGGCTTTCAGCGGCAGGTGCGTAGCCAGCCATTCGCGGAACAGCGGCGCCACCTCGTGCGGGAGTCTCAGCAGAACGTAACTGGCGGCCGTCGCGCCTGCATTTGCGGCGGCTTCGAGCACCTGTTCAAGCTCGGCATCATTCACAAACGGAATAATCGGCGAGAACATCACGCGAACCGGCACACCGATATCGGCCAGCTGACGCATGACCTTCAACCGCGCGTCAGCAGACGCGGCACGAGGCTCCAGCGTTCTCTTCAGCGCCGGATCCAGCGTGGTCAGCGTTATGCCGACGCTGACCAGCTGGTCTCGCGCCAGGTCCTGCAGGATATCGAGATCACGCTCGATCAGCACGCCCTTGGTCACGATGCCGACTGGATGCCGGAATCGTGCAAGCACTTCAAGAATGCTGCGCGTGACGCGATGCTCGCGCTCGATCGGCTGGTAGGGATCGGTATTCGCGCCCAGCGCAATCGCCGAAACCTTGTGCCCGGGCTTCCGCAGCGCCGCATCCAGCAGTTCGGCGGCATTGGCCTTGTAGAACAGGCGGGTCTCGAAATCGAGTCCGGGCGAGAGATTCAGATAGCCATGACTCGGCCGGGCGTAGCAGTAGATACAGCCATGCTCGCAGCCGTAATACGGATTGATCGATTGATCAAAACCAATGTCTGGCGAGCTGTTGCGGCTGATGATCGACTTCGCCAGCACCGGGCGGACGATGGTCTCGAATGGCGCCAAGCCTTCGGGTTCGAGCTGCCAGCCATCATCGACTGCCTCTCGTGTGAGCAACTCAAACCGGCCTTCGCCGTTCGAGCCAGCGCCGCGTCCCTTGCGTGGCGCTGGCGTCATCGCCGTGCTCTCAGGCCTCGACTTTTACGCCGCGCCAGAACGCGACTCTACCCTTGATCTCGGCAGCAGCGGCCTTCGGTTCCGGGTAGTACCAGGCGGCATCCGTATTGTCCGTTCCACCCACCGAAACGGAATAGTAGGAGGCCTCGCCTTTCCAGCCGCAGGTCGTGTGCTTGGTACTGTCCTTGAAAAACTCGCGCTTGATCGAGTCCGCCGGGAAGTAGTGGTTGCCTTCGACAACCACGGTGTCATTGCTTTCGGCGATCACCTGACCGTTCCAGATCGCCTTCATGCCAGCATCCCCTTGACCTTGGCGATGTACAGCTTCATTGCATCGTCCGGCGTGGTGCCCTTGAGCTTGGCCCAGGCGTCGTATTTGGCACGGCCAACCATATCGAGCATGCCTGGGCGCGGGCCGCTGACGTCGCCGATGCTGCCCTGCTTGAACATCGAGTACAGCGCCAGCATGTCCTCGTTGCTTGGACGCTTGGTCAGCGTCTTGACGTCTTTCTGCGCTTGTTCGAATTCGGCTTTCAGATCGGCCATGTTGGAATCCTCGGTTGTGGTTTTTGATGGCGCATCTTTATAGCGCGCCGGGCTTCAATTGCGCAGCAGGGTCATGAAGGAATAGGCATGAGCATGACGCTCGTCCGCCACGTGATCTTCGCGGAAAACCTCGCGCCAGATCAGCGGATCGAGCGCAGGGAAAAACGCATCGCCGTCGACCTGCGCGTGCACCTGGGTCAGTTCCAGCCGTGTCGCGATCGGCAGCGTCTGCCGGTAGAGATCGGCGCCGCCAATGATCATGAGATCGCCGGACTCGTGCGCCGCCAGCGCGGCATCGAGGTTGTGGAATGCCTGCGCGCCAGCCGCCGCGAATGCCGGGTCCCGCGTGAGGACCCAGTTGGCGCGATCCGGCAGCGGCTTACCAAGCGAAACCCAGGTCTTGCGGCCCATCAGCACGGTCTTGCCGAGCGTCAGGCGCTTGAAGCGCTTCAAGTCTTCCGGCAGACGCCAGGGCAGATCACCATTGCGACCGATGACATTATTTTCAGACAGCGCAGCAATCAGGACGCGCTCGGTCACGGCTTCGTCGGTGTCGGTGCGATGAGGCTGGTGACCGGGCTGGTGCGATCGAGCACGTCGATGATCGCCTTGATCACGATATCCGGCCGGTTCCAGAGCACGAAATGGCCCTGATCCGGCACCACGATGACCTTGCCATTCGGCTTCGGCAGCACCTTCTCTGCGTAATCCGCCGTGCGCGGATCGACCAGCTCATCCTTCGCACCCTGCACCACCGTGATCGGCATGCGCAGGTCTTTCCAGCGCGGCGTCTGCAGGTTCAGCTCGCCCACCAGCGGCATGATTTCTTCGTTCGACCAGACGAAGATTTTCGGCGCGATCCACTGCACGAGGCTGTAGGTCATTGCGATGTTGTACCAGCGCGGCTGCTCGGTGTTGGGATCGATCGAAGGCGCTACCAGGACTGCACCACGAACCTCGGTCGGATAATCCATGGCCAACTGCGCGGCAATCGGCCCACCCAGCGAATGCCCGACCAGCACCGCCGGCCCGCTTGATGATTTCAGCAGCGGTTCCAGCAGGCGTGCTTGCTCGGTAAGCGCGGGCGCGGTGCGGCCCGGATCGGAAGCGCCGAAGCCAGGGCGATCAACTGCCACCAGCGTGGCGCGCTTCTGCAGTTCCGGATCGCCGAGATACTTGGCCCAGGCTTCCCAGTCGCCCGGAGTGCCGTGCAAGAACACGATGCGCGCCGGACCGCCGGGGATCACCCAGTAATGAATGGTCCGGTCGCCGACCGTGTAGACCTTCTCTTCCGGGCGCGGCGGATTGGGGAAGAGTTCGTTCACGGTTCCGTGAGGATACGGCGGGTTCTTGGCCGATACCGCAAACCCGGCACCCAGCAGCACGAGGCCGAGCAGGATATTCAGCAGCCTCATACAGCCACCGCCGCCTTAATATGCGGATGCGGGTCGTAGTCGCTCAAGACAAAATCTTCGAGCTTGAATGCGAACAGGTCTTTTACCTCAGGATTCAAGGTCATCACCGGAAGTTTCCTGGGTTCGCGCGACAACTGCAGGCGAGCCTGTTCGAGATGATTGGAATACAGGTGGCAGTCACCACCGGTCCAGATGAAATCGCCCGGCTGCAAGCTGCTGACCTGCGCAATCATTAATGTAAGCAGGGCATATGACGCGATGTTGAATGGCACGCCGAGGAAGATATCGGCGCTGCGCTGATAAAGCTGGCAGGACAGCTTTCCCTTCGCGACGTAGAACTGGAATAGCGCGTGGCAGGGCATGAGCGCCATCTGGTCCAGTTCCGCCACGTTCCAGGCCGATACCAGCAGGCGGCGTGAATCCGGCGTGTTCCTGATCTGGTCCAGCAATTGGCGGATCTGGTCGATATGGCGACCGTCGGCCGTTGGCCAGCTGCGCCATTGCTTGCCATACACGGGACCCAGCTCGCCATTCTCGTCGGCCCATTCATCCCAGATCGAGACGCCGTGTTCCTTCAGAAACGACGTGTTGGTCTCTCCGCGAAGAAACCAGAGCAGTTCCACCGCAATCGACTTCAGATGCAGCTTCTTGGTCGTGATCAGCGGGAAGCCCTGCGCCAGATCGAAGCGCATCTGGTGGCCGAATACCGAGCGCGTACCGGTGCCGGTTCGGTCGGTCTTTTCGGCGCCGCTTTCGAGAACAAGCTGCATCAAGTCAAGGTACTGGCGCATCATCAGCTCTCTTTGCGGCGATAGGCGATGGTCATCAGAGTGGCGCCCGCGAGCAGCATCGGCACGCAGAGCTGCATACCCATCGTGAACCAGCCGGTGCCGTACAGATATCCGAGTTGCGCATCCGGCTGCCGAACGAATTCAACGGCGAAGCGGAACGTGCCGTAGAGGAGCAGGAACAGCCCGCTGATGGCCATGCGCGGGCGCGGCTTCTTGCCGAACCACCAGAGGATCGCAAGCATCGCCAAGCCTTCGAGACCCGCTTCGTAAAGCATGCTCGGATGCCGCGGAATGCCATCTTCGAGCTTCGGGAAAACCATCCCCCAGGGCAGGCTGGTGGGGGCTCCCCAAAGCTCGCCGTTGATGAAATTTCCGATACGCCCCGTGAACAGGCCGAACGGTACACACACGGCGATGAAGTCCGTCACGGTCCAGAACGACAGCTTGTTCTGCAAGGCATAGACCTGCATGGCGACCAGCACGCCGATCAGCCCGCCGTGGAAGGACATGCCACCCTCCCAGATACGGAATATGACCAGCGGATCGCTCAGGAATATCAGATGCCCGGCCTGATCCACGTTGTAGAAAAACGTGTAGCCGATGCGGCCTCCCAGAATCACGCCAAGCACGCCGTAGAACAGCACGTCCGAGATGCGCTCGGAAGTCCAGTACGTGAGATGCGGATAGCGGCCACGAATCCGGCTGAGCCAGTAGAACCCCAGGAAACCGAGCAGATACGTGATGCCGTACCAGCGCACGCTCAGCGGACCGAGATGCAGCGCGACGGGATCGAAGTTGGGGTGTACGAGCATGCTCGCGAGGGCTGGTCCGGAATCGTTTAGACGGAGTTTAAGTCAGGCGGAGCGGCAGCCGCGTTACTCGTGGGCGACCGCGCAGATGTAACCCTTGAGATAGCGTGTTTCCGGAATCGCCGGATGCACCGGATGGTCAGGGCCCTGTTCCAGCTGCTCAAGAATCTGCAGCCGCTTGCCAGCCGCGCGCGATTCCCGCAGCAACTCGCGCTGCAGCTCCTCCGGCGTCAGATGATGCGAGCAGGAACAGGAGATCAGGATGCCGCCGGGCGTCAGCAGATTGATTGCGGCGCGATTCAGTCGCCCGTAGAGGCCAAGTCCCTCGTCATGATCACGCTTGCGCTTGATCAAGGCGGGCGGATCGACGACGACCACATCGAACCGGCGGCCATCGCTGGCCAGTTGCTTCATCGCATCCAGCGCTTCGCCACGAATGGTTTCGATGGTCGTGTTGTTCAGTGCGGCGTTGCGCGTGGCCGCTTCGAGTGCCGGCGCCGAGCTGTCGATGCAGGTGGCCTCGGCAGCACCGTAAGCCTTGGCACGCAAGGCCCAGCCACCGACGTAGCTGAAGACATCCAGCACTTTCGAATTCGGCGAGATGTAACGCGCGAGGCGGTCGCGGTTGTCGCGCTGATCGAAGAACCAGCCAGTCTTCTGGCCGCCCTTCATGGCGATCTCGAACTTCACACCGCTTTCATCGATGACGACGGCTTCAGGAACGTCGCCGACTTCCTCGACATACAGCGGCAGCGCTTCGGCTTCGCGCGACGCACTGTCGTTACGCAGCACGATGCCGCGTGGCTTGAAGGTGGTCTGCAGAGCGGCGAGCAGCTTGGATTTCAGCAGCTCCATGCCGGCCGTACCGATCTGCACGACCAGCACGTCCCCGTAACGATCGACGACGAGGCCTGGCAGGCCATCGGCCTCGCCGAACACGAGGCGGTAGAACGGCTCTCGGTACAGGCGTTCTCGCAAAGCAGCTGCGGCAGCGAAGCGACGCGCGAACCAGTCGGCATCGATCACGGCATCGTATTGCCCGGTCAGCACGCGACCACATAGCAAGGCATGAGGATTCACATACCCGGCGCCCAGGGGCTTGCCGCGCGCGTCCTCGAACCGGCACAGACTGCCCGGAGTGAGCGTCTTCAGCGGGGTCTTCGCGCTGTCGATTTCATTGGAATAAATCCAGAGGTGCCCCGCGCGCAGGCGGCGCTCCTCTTGGGCTTTGAGGCGAATGATGAGATTGGACACGGTATCGGCAGGCGTTGAGACAGTGCGCGATGTAGCTGCCATCGCGGGAGTGATGGCGTATCATAACCGTCATCTGATTTGAGGCCCCACCGCGGACCTTCCGTGCTTCCCGCAGGCTCGGGTTTGTGTTCTCCGCGTCCCCGTTTCCGAACGGATTTGCCAGCGGTCTTGAGATAGAGAGAAAGCAGGCGTGAAATTTCTGACGTCCTATTCGCCGCAGACTTGGGCCCTGATCGTCTACGTCGCAGCGGTGCTGTTCGTGGTGTGTCTGATGGTCGGCATGTCTTGGATTCTGGGCAGCCGCAACAACGGTCGTGCAAAAAATGAAGCTTTCGAGTCCGGCGTGGTCGGCGTTGGCGGCGGGCATCTGCGCTTTTCAGCAAAGTTTTACCTCGTGGCCATGTTCTTCGTGCTCTTCGATCTCGAAGCGGTGTTCCTTTACGCCTGGGCGGTATCGATCCGAGAGAGCGGCTGGGCCGGCTATATCGAAGCCTGCATCTTCATCGCGGTGCTGCTGATTGGGCTGCTCTATGTCTGGCGCCTTGGTGGCCTGGACTGGGCACCTAAAACCCTAGCAGGCCGTCGCAGTCTTCCGCAGCTCAAAGCCCCGTCCGACGTCGTCGTCGGTCCGGCCGTTGAAACCTGAGATCCGATCATGGAATACAGCCTCAAGCGCATCGACAAGAACGGGCAGACGCATTCTGCCACCCCGCCCGGTGTGAATTCGGGCGAGGGTTACATCGAGGACGAGGTCAGCCGCAACATCATCACGACCAAGCTGTCGGACATGGTCAACTGGAGCCGCAAGAACTCCATCTGGCCCTACAACTTCGGCATTTCCTGCTGCTACGTCGAAATGGCTACGGCATTCACGGCGGTCCATGACCTTGCCCGTTTCGGCTCCGAAGTCATCCGCGCCTCGCCGCGCCAGGCTGACCTGATCGTGATCGCGGGTACCTGCTTCATGAAGATGGCACCCGTCGTACAACGTCTGTACGAGCAGATGCTGGAACCACGCTGGGTCATCTCGATGGGTTCCTGTGCCAATTCCGGCGGTATGTACGACATCTATTCGGTAGTCCAGGGTGTCGACAAATTTCTGCCGGTAGACGTCTACATTCCTGGCTGCCCGCCCCGTCCGGAAGCTTTTCTGCAGGCCTTGCTGCTGCTGCAGAACTCGATCGCCGAAGAGCGGCGTCCGCTGAGCTGGGTCGTCGGCGACCAGGGTGTATACCGCCGCCCGATGCCGTCCGAGCGTGATCGCAAGCAGGCAGCGCGCAACGCCGAGACCATCCTGCGCAGCCCGGATTCGGTCTGATGGTGAAGCAGTGGCTAGTGGCTAGTCGTAAGTGTCCAGCAGAAGCGGGACGCCTTGCGCCATTTCGTGTGCTAGTCCCCGGCCATCATCCGCTGTTTCTCCGCCTTTGCCAGCCACTAGACACTGGCCACTAAACACTGTTTCCCATGGCCGACGACGCCCCCATCGCTCCGAAGACCACACCACCGGTGACCTTGCCGGATGTCGTGCGCGAGCTGTATCGCCAGTTCGGCGAGAGCACCTTTGTCCTGCAGCCGACCAAGGACGATGTCCCCACGCTCTGGGTGCCGATCGAGAAGCGTGATCAGGTACTCGTATTCCTCAAGCACCATGTTCCGCGTCCGTACAAGATGCTGCTGGACCTGCAGGCTGTTGACGAGCGCATGCGGCGTCACCGCCAGGGTCTGCCGCCTTCGGACTTCACGCTGTTCTATCACCTGCTGTCGATCGAGCGGAATTCGGATGTCCGCATCAAGGTCGCGCTGATCGGCGAGTTCCCGGTCGTTAAGACGATCACGAACATCTGGGCCAACGCGAACTGGTACGAGCGCGAGACCTGGGACCTGTTCGGCATCAAGTTCGAAGGCCATCCGAACCTGCAGCGCATCCTGCTGCCGCGTTACTGGAAAGGTCATCCGCTGCGCAAGGAATATCCAGCGCGCGCAACCGAATTCGATCCCTACATGCTCACGGCCGGCCGTCAGGACGAGGAGCAGAACGCCTTGATGTTCAACCCCGAGGAATGGGGCATGAAGCGGTCCGAGAAGGACCACGACTACATGTTCCTGAACCTCGGCCCGAACCATCCATCGGCGCACGGTGCGTTCCGCGTGGTGATACAGCTCGACGGCGAGGAAATCGTCGACTGCGTGCCGGACATCGGCTACCACCACCGTGGTGCCGAGAAGATGGCCGAGAGGCAGAGCTGGCACACGTTCATTCCGTATACCGACCGCATCGACTATCTCGGCGGCGTGATGAATAACCTGCCTTACGTGCTGGCGGTCGAGAAGCTCGCAGGGATCACTACGCCGGACCGCGTGAACGTGATCCGAGTGATGATGGCCGAGTTCTTCCGCATCACCTCGCATCTGCTGTTCCTTGGCACGTTCATTCAGGACGTCGGTGCGATGACGCCGATCTTCTTCATGTTCACGGATCGCCAGAAAGCCTATGACGTGATCGAGGCGATCACGGGCTTTCGCATGCATCCGGCCTGGTACCGGATCGGCGGCGTTGCACATGATCTTCCGCAAGGCTGGGATCGCAAGGTCAAGGAATTCCTCGACTGGTTCCCGAAGCGGCTCGATGAGTACCAGAAGGCCGCGCTGAACAATTCGATCCTGCGCAACCGCACGATCAATGTCGCGCAGTACAACGGCGAGGAAGCCGTCGAATGGGGGATTACCGGCCCTGGTCTGCGCGCCACCGGTGTGGACTACGACCTGCGCAAGGCGCGTCCGTATTCCGGATATCAGAACTTCGAGTTCGAGGTTCCGCTCGCCAACAATGGCGACGCCTTCGATCGCGCCATCGTCCGCATCAACGAGATGCGCGAGAGCATCAAAATCATCCGCCAGTGTCTGAAGCATATGCCGGCGGGACCGTACAAGGCCGATCATCCGTTGACCTGCCCGCCGCCGAAGGAACGCACGCTCAAGGACATCGAGACCCTGATCACGCACTTTCTCGGCGTGAGCTGGGGTCCCGTGATGCCAGCCGGTGAATCGAGTCAATTGATCGAGGCGACCAAGGGCATCAACAGCTATTATCTGACCAGCGATGGCAGCACGATGAGCTATCGCACGCGCATCCGCACCCCGAGCTTTGCGCACCTGCAGGCCATTCCCTACATCATCAAGGGCGCCATGATTCCGGACCTGATCATGCTGCTCGCCACCATTGACTTCGTGATGGCCGATGTTGATCGCTGACGCTCGGTTTCCAGTTGTTAGTTTCCAGTTTCCGGAGAAGCTGGGTGGCTCGCCTGTGTCTATCGTTGCGTCTCTGGAAACCAACAACCGGAAACTGGAAACTGTCTTCAAATGACCGAAGCCGTCATCAAACTCGCAGAGCTTGTCTCCGGTCGCACAAGTCCGGCGGCTTCGCCTTACGTGATGTCCGACGAGGAACGCCACGAGATCGAGCACTGCCTGCACCACTACGACGACAACCGCGCGGCGTCGATCGATGCGTTGAAGATCGTTCAGAAGAAGCACGGCTGGGTTCCGGATGGCGCAATTGCGCCGATCGGCGAAATCCTCGGTATCCCGGCCTCGGATGTGGAAGGCGTTGCAACCTTTTACAACCTGATCTTCCGCCGCCCGGTCGGTCGCAACGTGATCAAGATCTGCGACTCGATCTCCTGCTTCCTGACCGGCTACGACGAGGTCCGCAACGCGATCAGCGCGCAGCTGCGCATCAACCTCGGCCAGACCACGCCGGACATGCGCTACACCTTGCTGCCGATCTGCTGCCTCGGCGCCTGCGACAAGGGCCCGGTCCTCATGATCAATGACGACACGCATGGCAACCTGTCGCCAGAAACGATTTCCGTCTTGCTGGAGCAGTACAAGTGACCACGCTTGCTGAAACCAAGCCGCTGACCGCGAACATCGTTCCCGGTCGCGCGCCGTTGAATCTCAAGGAATACGAAGCCGTGGGTGGCTATCGCGCCGTGCGCAAGGCGCTGAAGGAAATGCAGCCGGGCGATGTCACCAAGACCGTCAAGGACGCCAATCTGCGCGGTCGCGGCGGTGCCGGATTTCCAACCGGCGTGAAATGGGGTCTGGTGCCGTCACTCGAAAAGGTTCCTGGTAAGCGCTACCTGGTCTGCAATGCCGACGAGATGGAGCCGGGCACGTTCAAGGACCGCGCGCTGATGGAGTCCGATCCGCATCTGCTGGTCGAGGCGATGATCGTTTCGGGCTACGCGATTTCGGCCACCCGCGCATATATCTTCCTGCGCGGGGAGTACATCGAAGCGGCAAAGACCCTCAACGCCGCGATTGCCGAAGCCAACGCAGCCGGCTATCTCGGCCAGAACATTCTCGGTACCGGCTGGAGCATGGACCTGCATGTCCACACGGGCGCCGGCCGCTACATCTGCGGCGAGGAAACCGCGCTGATCAACTCGCTTGAAGGCAGGCGCGCCAATCCGCGTGCGAAGCCGCCGTTCCCAGCCATCGCTGGACTCTGGGGCAAGCCAACGGTCGTGAACAATGTGGAGACGCTTTGCAATGTGCCGCACATCGTCAACAACGGGTCGGCGTGGTTCCTCGGCCTGAACCAGGGCAAAAGCAAGGACGGCGGTACCAAGCTGTACGGCTGCTCCGGACGTGCGAAGAAGACCGGCCTCTGGGAATTGCCGATCGGCACCAGCGCGCGCGAAATCCTCGAAGTGCACGCCGGCGGCATGAAGGACGGCTACACGCTCAAGGCCTGGCTTCCGGGTGGTGCCTCGACTGACTTCCTGATGCCAGAGCATCTCGACCTCGCGATGGATTTCGACACCATCGCCAAGGCCGGCAGCCGCATGGGCACGGGCCTGCTGACCGTCGTCGACAACAAGCAGAGCATGGTCAGCGTGGTGCGCAATCTCGAAGATTTCTTCGCGCGCGAATCCTGCGGCTGGTGCACGCCCTGCCGCGACGGCCTGCCCTGGACGCACAAGCTCATGCTGTCGCTCGAAGCGAAGCAGGGCCAGCAGGGTGACCTCGAACTCCTCGAACAAATGACCCGCTTCCTCGGTCCCGGAAAGACGTTCTGCGCCCATGCACCCGGCGCGATGGAGCCGCTGCAAAGCGCGCTCAAGTTCTTCCGTGCCGAGTTCGAAGCGGGAATTGCAAAGCTTCCCAATCAGGCCGCCGCTTAACCATGACCACGCTGAAGATTCTCCTGTTCGCTGCAGGCTTCGTCGCTGTTTATCTGCATTCCCGATTTCTGATCAAGCTGATTCCGAAGCATTGGGCGGCTCAGTCTCAAGACACTGGAAGCACTCCCGACTGATATGGCCACGATTCATGTAGACGGCAAGCAGCACACGGTCGACGGCGC
>Ga0194135_10001182_pt1 | contig 15365 bp, 16 predicted proteins | sample LitLau_LLRF_2013_FD_134024 | JGI IMG/M metagenome (GOLD analysis project Ga0194135, IMG submission 134024) | Freshwater sediment microbial communities in response to fracking from North America - Little Laurel Run_MetaG_LLRF_2013 (version 2) | ecosystem: Environmental > Aquatic > Freshwater >...
AAAAAAAAGTTCAATTTATCGTCGAAAGGACCCTGCTCAGGGAAAGAAAACAAGAAATATAATTTCATAGCTAATAATGAAAATGGTAATCATAGTAGAAACAATTGAAGCAGAGATTTTTCCGACAATGCGCACATTTGAAGAAACGATTTGTTTGGCAGTGCTGGGTTTCACATTGAACCTTTTCTTTGCTGGTGAAGGTAAAGCAGGCTTCAGAGACCGAGTCGATTTCCAGATTTAACTTTTTCCTACATTATTCTATGCTTTCGGAGGCCAATGTTGGATTTTAATACGATGTTGTGTGAGTATAATAATCCCAAATCTGCACCAGACACAAATTGCGGAAAATGGAAATTTTGGTAAGGGGGGACCCCGTGAATCATGAAAAATCACATGTTAAATCCCATAAGGAATTTCAAATTTTTCAAATTTTTGAACTTTCCCGCAATTTTGCTCATGGAGAGTCGACGACAGTTGGAAGGTCATTTGAGGTCATGAGTAACTAATCTGCCAAGTTTGAACGAAATCGAACGGTTACACCCCTTGCCACCCCCTTGTCAGTGATGGAACTGGAGGCACAACGCAGTGCCCGATACGCTATGGCTCAACATATACTTATGAATTCCAGTTACTAGAGACTGGGACTCATTTTTGGCATTCTCATCACACGGCTCAAATGACCGATGGATTGTGGGGTTTGCTTATAGTTGACAACAAGCCCGAAGCCTGGGGGAATTTGTATGACGATGAACTGACATTCAGTGTTGTTGATTGGTACCAAACAACAGGTGAAAACATTAAAAATTGGTACCTAAGTGAAAATAACTCCGAAAGTATTCCGCCTTTCCCTCAATCCATATTGATTAATGGAAAAGGTTCATACCCCTGCCGCCAACTCCAAAACGCATCCTCTAATCATACCCCCTGTTCACAGACGCCAATTGCTCCACTAACTTATGAAGTAATCAAAGGTCTAACGTATAGAATTCGTGTTCTAAGCGCCGCTTCTGCTCGGCTCTTCACTTTCTCCATAGATAATCACACGCTCCAATGTATTGAGGTGGATGGTATTGATACAGAAGTCAGTGAACCTGTTGATAATGTTTTATTATCAGCGGGATGGAGATACTCATTCATCGTTCACATGAATGTTAAAAATGCTAGTAGTGGGTCAGAATTTTATGTTAGAGCTAAACTACGCCCGGCAGCCTATGGTGATGATGTTTCTAATCCTCAGATAAATTCTCACCCGGAATTCGTACAAACAACGGCATTTGCAATACTAAGGTAACTTCTCCGGTCGTTTTTTTAGAGTAACAAGAAAAATTGATTGAATTCTTAAAAGTTCCAGGTTTTGCTAAAAATGCAATCCATAAAATTGTGCTTTCCATAAAGTTCATGAAATATTAAAGTACTAACAGAGTTGTTCTCTGTTATAGCAAGTTTTTAACATGGTTTTTAACGTTTATTTATAGCAAAAGTATGGTGCACAAGATTCTAAAAAATACACCCGCAAGTGGGAATTCTAGTAGAGTAATAAGTATTAAAGTTTTCTCAGAAATTTTTGAAAAGAGGTCGGACCAGGATTGTCCGAAACAATTTTTTTTAACAAATTAAGTTTTTATGTGATCTACTCAATGCATCCTTTTATTGATTATTACATCCATCTGATCCAATCAAATATTTGTTTGAATGTAGATACTCCGGTCAGGAAGAAATTTCAGATGGCAGCAGAAATGTTCCACTACATCTGGAGCCTCAAGACCCAGCACACCCTCGTACCCTTGTGGAAGACATTGACTGTATTCCACGTCGCTCAAAATCAATCGCATCGGCCCCGGACGGCCACGATGAAGAAATTGTCTTGAATTTTGATGTTCGACATAACTCAAACGGTTCACCATTTTGGACAGTCAATGGAATACAATACAAAAGCAACGAGAATTCCAGAGAACCGATTTTTTTACAAGCCTTGAAAAGGAGATTGCTGCCAAATTCCTCTAATCCATATTTTACACATGGGAATGGTACAATTGTACAATTGATTGTCAATAATCGACATCAACTAAGTCATCCCAGTAAGTCATGCAGCTTCGAAGTTGCAAAAAAATGGTCTGAAATCATGAATGGAGGTTAATTGAGCGATGGAATATTTGACAGTGCATTTGCACGGGCATTCTTTCTGGATAGTTGGGCGAGGCGGGCTCAATGACGGAGATTATAATGAGAAATTGCATTCTTCACTTTTAAATACGAACGTTACCAAGCGTGATACTACTCGAGTTGAAGGCAAGTCGTGGTTGGCTCTTCGCTACGTAGCAGATAATCCGGGTGTGTGGCTGTTTCATTGTCACGTGAATTGGCACATACCAGGCGGAATGGGAATAACTCTAATTGAAGGCGCTGACATATTGCAGAAGGAAGCCGAGAGCGTCAAAGATATTCCGTGTCATCCCAAATCTTCAACGACCAATCAAGGGGACCGCAATAAACCAATGAAAGAGCTGAAGTTGGTAAAAGACGAAGTGAAGCGATAGACGAATAGAAAACGAAAGCTTATCAGAATAATAGAAATTATTAAACAAGTTGCTAAAATTTATGTACTCTGTAAATTAAGATTGAGTTAGGATTCTATGCAAAACATCATCAAACTTCAGAATGTGGTTTGTACCTTCGAATTATATGCAAACATGACGGATAAATCGTTTATTTTCGAAGTGTGGCTCACTGATTAAGTTCATGCAGAGAGCATAAACCTGTCACGCACCTTAAATTTTTTGAAAAAAAAAACTAATTAAAAAAAACTAAGTTTTCGACTTCTAATTTTATTTAATCTAATCTTTCTAATTTACAAAATTATACTGTCGTTGAGAGCACTGGGTCATACACAACATTCCTTCCTTGTATAGAGTAACTACGAACATTTTTTTTCCAACAACACCATCCGTTACTCCTCCCAAGTATCACGAAGATCACGAGGAGGACGATGACAACGAGGAAGGCAATTAGTGGCACCAGCAACCAATACCAAGGAGACCGGGCTACAAAGCAAAGAAGTTTAGACTCAGCCTCAATCGGGTTTTAACTGACCTCGACCAATACTTAAGTCACCGGAAGTACTGAATTTCCACTTACGATTAAGAGGGAGTGGGTGGTTAATATTTTTGGTAACAAGAACAATTACTTCAACCGTCCCAGCCTTGTTGGTTGCAATGACTTTGAATGTGGTTTGACTCGAATTTGCTGTTTCAGCATTCAATTTGAGTAGTGATTCCCAAATGTAGGGCTGAGAGAAATATATTGCATGAGAGTTCACTTTACGAGCATAACTTGAAAATTCTTCTACGTAATTTTCTACTAACCTTTGGATTCGTCATGCGCACTGCAAATTTTTGTAGAGCGACGTCTACAAATTTCCCAGTTACCTCCTCCCGAACGTACCATTCTACCTCCGGCTGTGGGCAAGCAGCATATTGAACAGTAACATAATTTTCTTCAGCTGATAGCAAAAGGTGGATTGTTGAATTATCCGGATGAGTAATCTTGGTAAGAAGTTCGGGCATATCTAAATTTTGAATATTTAAAAATTATGGCAATGTTTCATTATTAGCTTCATTTTCTTAAAGCTGAAACCGGAATTTTGAGAATTTGCTATTGAATTTGCATAATACATGAGACGTTCACATCTACAAAATCCTCCTCCTGCCCATTCCCAAATGTCAAATGCTCCGAAATGCATTTTAACTTCTTTCCATTCTCCAGCCTGGTGAAAGTCGCATCCCAATGAATACAAAATCCGTCTGAGTCTAGTGTCCCTTCAGACGAGGAAGCAGGAAGTGATGTGTTATCTTTTGAAATTAAATTTGGACAAAAAAGTTAGTATACATTTATAAAATATGCGTTGTAGGTTCCTGAGTCACCAAATTGGAAATGGAGGCGTGGATTGGGGACTCCATCTTGGGCACAACAGGAAATGACCACTTTCTGATTAGCCGTGCCCGATTCCATCACATTTTCCAGAAGTTGTTTATCAGAGATGACTGGCCTGGCTGGCGGAACTGATGCGTGTAAAGCAAGAACGGAATTGATGAAATTGTTTGTCCTTGGGATGAGATCAGATTTTTAGGAAACGAAAAATTACCTGCTCTCTCCACCTGGACATCCCGTGTGACAGCGTTTGGGTTTCCATCAACTTTACTAAATTCAATTAAAAGGTATTTCCAGGTCGTGATATCCGCCCTTGTTACATTTTGAATTGTAATCCCACATTCTCCGTTCGTCAGTCCATCCCCATATGAGTCATAGCCTTGGATTTGTCTGCTATTCTTATCCGCAGACTGGATGGCAATGATTGAAGTAGATGGAAGCTCATCTACTTCATTCACAAATATGATTCCATTATTTCCTACTTTGGAATTATTTACTGCATCCCAACGACAGAATTGGATTGCTCTGCCTTCTGTGGCCCGTGCCAGAAGATTTACACTCTGCCCAATTGGAGCGTAAACGGTCTTAGATTCTAACGACAGCAAATCAGACTTATCAATTTCTCCATGAATAGAAACTGCAGAGAACAATACTGAAATAGATTTAATAAAATAAATATAATTTAGGCAAATGTGAATTTTAATAATAGAAAGTATGAAATCCGTATAAAGTTAAACTTTGTTTTTACCTGACCCCAATACAAGTAAGACTTGGTTTCTAACTAGGGACATATTGAAGTGGAATCGGATTTTAATTTTCCAAGTTAGTTTTTGTCGGAGGAAACTCACAAAAATTGCGTTTGCTTTCCCACAAGTCTTACTCGTAAATTGACAATGAAAGTTTCAGTGAGTGGAATATTCCAATTCCAGAGTGGCTCGCCCCATCAAATTGATAATGAAATGTAAACTATTCCGATGTGTGATTTACCTTTTTAGTAATGACGAGCCAATAATAATTTAATTAGTCAGGATTTATACTGTGAATAGTCATATCACGAACAAGTGATGACATGTTTCTGAAAATTTATACACACCACCGATATTGAGGGAAAGGACGCATATCTTATCAGTTATCATATCTCCAATTTCAACTGGGCACTCACGACCCCTTACCGCATGCAACAAGAAATCGCTTATAATCTCTTATCTATACCTCTACTGATAAAATGGACTAAATTTTAATCAGCGGGAAATATAAACACGGATTTATTCGGATTTACCGAACAGTTAAAGTTGGAATTATTTTTTTTATCAAAAGTGTATTTATTCTAAAATATTGTATCCCCTTTGGCTTCTTTTTACCTCCTTCCATTGATTCATGGGAGTTCTATAGGCCCCCTAAAATTGTTCATCATGAAAGAGTATAAGATTGGATTATAGCCAGAAAAGTCTCCATTCAAACAACCTAAAACTGGCAAAATTGTCGAATCAATGCACCTCCATTAAATTATCTAACGCCAGTAAAGTTGCGTTAAAGTACTTTTTCCCGAAACCAGGTTGGGACTTGGCAACAAAACTTAAATAATCAACACAACGCAACTTGAACATCTCCTCATAGGTACGAGATATTAACAACTCCCAGCCGCAGCCCAAAATTACATAATTCCCGAATAATCCTTGTTCATTACGGCGTATTTAATGGTTAGTCAATGAGTGTCATACAGAAATCTACGTTTGCGGACCAGTTTTATCCAGTACTGGCCCAATTTTGCAGTTTAGGCAGTTTTATTCTTTTAAAAATAAAATCCTAATCCTAACAACTTTTTTTAAAAACGTCATTTAATGGAATTACTCTGTAAATGGTTTGTTATTAATGAATCTATGGACCGCGTCCCAAACGACAGGGCGTTGATCACCAGTGACGTCATGACCGGCGTTTCTCACAGTCAAATACGTCAAATTTCCTGCCTGAGTTACAAATCCATTCACTTGGCCGTCGGAGTTGGCATCAAATGGGTAAGCCCTTGCTCGTCTAAATTCCTCCGCATGTGTCCATTCCAGGCTGTCAATTACATTTCTAATTCCGTAGTGGTAGGTAATGACGTCCAACTGGCCAGTGTACACGAGGACCTTGTAGCCCTCTGTTGCATTCAACAAGGTCTCGATGGTGGGGACTGAAGTGATGAGTCCTTTGTCCTCATAGTGTTCTATTGGTAGTGAGCTCTCGACGATGAAAGTGGTGTTGCCAACGTGGATTGCCTTTCGCACAAAATCCTGCCGCAAGTAAAAATAAAAAAAATACTCGTCTCCCGAATTCTCCTTTACAAACTGATGGCCAATGTAGTTTTCCACGAGGTCCCCGTAATCTAAACCTGTCCGATTTTGAATGTATGAATCTGGAGCCATGAGGACATTAGTCCATACCTACAAATCCAAATTGAAACAGATTAACATTTTTATATGAAACAAAATTAAAAATCGTTGCGTTGATCCGCACCATAAACGCTTCCGCATATCGTCTATCTCTGATGAGTTGCTTTTCCAATTCCATCATAACTTGAACGTTGTCACGATCATGCTGATCCAGAATACCAACAGAGTAGAGGAAATCTCCATAGTCCAGTTGTTGCAATGGATTTGCCCATGGTGCCTCCATGATGACTCCTTTCAGGTTAATTGCATGACTGTCTCGCTCCTTATTCCGTTCATGAATTTCTTTGGCAACAGTTGGTGCATATTTCCCACCTTAAAGTTAAGAAAACTGTTTACACTTATGTGAGTTGACCCGGGGGAACAATACTTGCTGAAAGTCTCTACCTCCAAAGGAATGGCCTCCGGCGTAAAAGTCTTTATCCAGGAATTCCGGAAATAGAGTGAAAAACTGCTGCAAGAATTCATACAAGTGAGTGGGATCCAGTGAATTGGTCAAGTACCCATTTTCATGGCTAGTGAAACTGAAGCCTAGTAAGTTTTGAGTTAGTTAAAAAAAAGTAGCGAATTTTTTATGGTTTTCCTAGTTTCAGCTTACCTGTATTGGCTGGATGGTCGATAAATATAACAGAGTTTTCCATAGTCCAACTATATTCTCTCAGATGTAAAGTCAAACCTCTGTCCACTCTGAATGGTCCGTTTCCATTGAATAGGGGGTACATGCCCGTAAAGCCAGGCCCACCTTAAGTAAAGCATACGTTTTTTAACTACAGTAAACCCGGGAACTAATGGCTAACTAAATGAAATGACTAACCTTCACACCATAAAATAACTGGAGCGTCATCAGGGATACTCTAAAAAAATGAAAATATGAAATCTGTATTTTGGGTTGCAATTGGACCCTTGGGATCCAAGCTGTTCCGCGGTCGAAAGAAAAAAGCCAAGCTTGGAAGGGCACACTAATTATTACCTGCGCTGGGAAAAACCAGAAAAATAAATTTGCGTTGTGTGTTGCATTGACTGTGATGAAACCACTATAGCTCATCGGTTCCAGAAAGGACGCTGTCAGATTCTGGACACGTGAAAGCTCCTTGGCTTCCGTGATTTGACCATTTATAATGTACGGGGTTAGAAACAATGGATCTCCAACATCTGCGACGATTTCACTTCCCGAGACAAAGATAAAGCAAACCAGAGGGAAAAGGCGGCCCATGATAACTATTTAAATTCCTTTCAGAGAATATGCAACAGGCTGTAATATTTTAACATTGACAAAACCTGAACTCGTGCCAGCAGCTAGTCGAGAATGATGGCCACTTCCAACATGTCAATAAGTGGTATTCCTATTTATACCTATTTATTAATGTACGATATCCATATCGTCCTAATCCGAAAATTAATTTCTCGCATAATCCTCTAATCTCAAGCCGAACTAACAATTAAATTCAGAATAACACTGGATTAGTATTATCTAATTTTGCCAGCCCTGCTCGTCAACAGCGGATTAACTTGTTCCAGACAACCTTCCACGTGTCTGTTAAAATTATTCGGCACTGGAGAAATAGAACTAAATATCATCGGAGAAATAAAGTAATTTTTCTCCGATCAGGAAAACTTAAACTTTGGCAATAGTTTGAGTATTATCCCTCGTACGGTTTTTGGCAGTGCATTGCATGAACGGGCAACCCCGTAGGTCAACTCCTTCTGGGTCAAAGAAAGTTTCCTCGAAATTAAACATGATCACAGATGTGCAGGCACAGGTGAGCTCAGGTGCGCTGACCCCCCAACTTTCAAAAGTTATGCGTCTCATCTAGACTGCACACGTGTGACCTGCTTTTATGTCATTTGAATAATAATTTCACTTTTTGACTCAACCTTCGTTACACGCGCTTGCAGCGGTTTATTGCGCATTCAGAAAGTGAAACATTGAAAGAAACATTGCACTCTATTTGTTGTCTATTCCAGTCGCACGGCAACATTTCAAACCACTCGCACCTCTCCCAGCACGACTTCGTCGACTGCAAAAACCGTCGGCGATGGCAAATACCGTTCCGCTTATTCCATCTCCATTTTCATTTCTGCATTCCTCATCCTTCAGACCCAAGCCTTTGAAATATGAAGCTAATTAATAACAAGAAAATTAAATGCGCTAAGTTTTACAACCCTGGGAAAGAGGAAGCAGGAAACAGCCCAAAAAGGAATAAACTCAAAAGTAGCCTTCCCGTCATCATCTCCAAGCATGAATTTTAGTTGTTGACGAAATATTATGAAAATCTGTTCTAAAGTGACCCGCGTGAAGTTCAAGACTTGACAAGAATGCATGAAACAAATCAATTCACATGGTCTGGATTTTTAAAATCACTTTGAAAGCGGACACCAAACACAAAATTATGTCTTTATTGGCTTCATTGGAAAACTCAAGACCAAGTGGCACCACAATTTATTAGTTAATTATAGAATTATACTCCTTCCACTTCAAACAAAATCTTTATATATTAAAATTTAATGCCTTTTATGTTATTCGATTACCTTATTCGTGCAACATTTCAACGTTTTTGATTTGTTTAGCTATAATTGTTAATACAGAGCATAGTATTTAATTACATTCAGCTTTTCAATATTCACTCGATTAGAGTCAATTTTTCAAGTTAAATCTTCAATTTCACTATTCCTGGTTACTTGGTAATTTAGTAACCAAAATCCAATTCTATCTTACAACGAATTTATTAATCATTTTCAAAAAATTGGGGTTGGTAAAATGATTTGGACTTATTAATGTACAATATGTCAGAAGTGCTTGTCTGAATTTATACCCTCCATCAAATTACGCGGGATGGGATGCTGCAAAGCAAATGTCATCTCGAAAGATAAGTGCTCATACAGTCATCCTCCAAATACCGTGAGAGGGGCAGGAAACTAATAGAGCTGAGAACCATTCGTCATCCGTAACTTGATTTAAAATGTGATGGTTTCTGAATCGGAAAACTTGACCACCAAATGTGATAAATCAAGAATCCTGTTTCCTTTATTTTATTGCAAACAAACAAAATTCGAAACCGCTTGATAAGGAGATCCCAACACTAAACTAACAATACGTAAAGCAAATACAGAACGTTCAATTCTACTGACCATTTAGCGACGAAAAACTTAAATGGAGATGCAAACAGAAAAAATTTGAAACGCTCTTGATTGGGAATAAATAGCCCCTCAACCAAATAATTTATAACTCATGACAACGACTGATTGATAAAGCTAGAAAGGAACAATAAGAAAGAAAAGTGTCTTTTCTTATTTCGTAGAATACAAACGCCTTTTACAAAAAAAAATGAATGTTTCAAAAGATTCAAAAAAACGGAGTGATCATAATCAAACCATCAAAATAAAAATTTAAAGAATGACAAAATCGAGAAAATACGATTGCGTTCTGAGTAAACTGTTTGGAAGAATCTAATTATTAAATTAAGATATATTACTGCCATACTTGCGAAAGTCCGGACTTGTGCTGTATAGACATTCCTTTCCCTTTGTCAACTTAATCAATACTCTCAGAAACTGGAGAAACACCCGAGAGCGGGAATACAATAAAGGAACAATTAATTTAGTTATATATTTGAAATTAGCCTTGTAGTCAGGTTGGGAATGCAATGAAGAATTTTGTGCCAATCTGTCTATTTTTCCGCTCCCACTGTGTCCAGTGTGAAATGATACGAGAAAGTCAAAAATATATTCAGCCAGTTGACGATTCTCGACATCATTAGACCTTGGTTGCATGTAAAATAAAGGGCAGTTCCTTTCTATTTTATAATATAATTAAGAACTTAGAGACGGATGGTCGTTAGAGCGGATGTCCGGATTGTACCATCACAAATCGCTATTGGATTCTCATTAAAGTTGGGTTATGACTTCCATTACTATTACTAATGACTTGCCTGGGAGTGATTATTTTCTAATCCCGTCCGTATATATTGCAGGGCATTTTATTACATCGAGTGAAAAGGTTATACACTTTGTTTCTCAGCCATGGCTAGTTCTAACGTGTTTCTAGTACTCGTAATCGTGGTGATGATAGTAGCAGTGAATGCAGTACCATTGACAGACAGACGTCGTAAGTATTCAGTTTTTAGCACCAATCGTTATTATCAATAACGCCTAAAATAATTTCCCGCAGAGAAAAGATGGGGTGGCATGGAGGGAATGGGACCAATGGGTTTTGGTGGTATGGGTGGTGGAATGGGACCAATGGGTATGGGTGGAATGGGCTTAATGGGAATTGGGCAAAGCATGATTCGTCGTGTCGTGGGTGGTCTATGGTGATGGTGAGCAAATCCGAAGATACTACGTACTGACAAATAAAATATCAGGTAAAGCCAGAAATTCATGGAGCGGGCAAGCTGCTGAATCAATTTTATTATGCATTTCCTGTCATGGATTGATATAATTCTTTTAAAAAATTATTCGCAGTTTCCACGTGTTTTTATCCAGATGCGTCCAGTTATATATCGTTCTGGAATATTAGTTACTTCAATATTTAAGGCTGATTTAGTGAATTCTATAAAATCAGAAGCTGAAATTATTTTTTGTACAAATTACTTCTAGTTATAGTTCAATTATACTATCAATATTGAGTTACTGCCTATTACCGACAGCTTAGTAAATAAAAATACTTTATTTTGCGTCGCTTCAATGCATGTTGTTAATGACTACGAAAAAATTTCTTTGTCGGTAGTCTTAGTCCTAGAATGTAAGTCAGCAGGAGCAACATCTACCCTACCCGGGTAATTGGTCTGGTAATTATCTGGAAATTGGTATACTAACCTCACACAGATCAAGTTTTATTAATGGGGATCCTAACCTAAACTACGTACTATGGCTTATGGTATATTAGTGTGCTCGTTAAATTAATTTTGATGAACATATCTATGGGTTTCACAGAATTGGAGTCACTGGAGAGTGGACTTGCTTCTCGCCTGTACAAAAAATTGTCCGGGGTCCAAGGGATTCCGGTGCGTTTCTGTCCCTCCTCCTACTCCAGCCGGTTCATCTCTCCCTATCCCTGCGAAATGCAAGGTAAGGATCCTGTCTCGCGTCTAGTCTACTGCCCCTTTGCTCCTTCGATTCTGCTTTTTTGGAAAATATTAGCAGTTGGTAATAATCGTATTCTTCTCTCTTCATATTTCTAAATCTTGTGAGATCAAGTTGAAGAACCACCATCGAGGCTACGAGAGGATTGATTTGTAAAATCCATTCAGTTAGCTGTCAATGAGGTTAAAAAAAAAAATCTTTTTCAGCTTGGTGTCCGTGCTGCTCTTCCGTATCTGATCGTATCCCTGTTACAGTAGGAGTACCTAGACACCTTGTACACCAAATATTTTACCATAAGGTTTTATTTGTATTTTTATACTATGTATAAATCAGCAGAGAACTACAAAAGCACAACTAACCGGAAAGTTGGGGTGTAGAGAGAGCAGAGGTTAGGAGGTTAGGGTTAGGAACGACAGAAATCTTACAAGCATTGAAGCATTCCTGGACGGAAGCAATAAAGCACGAAGGAATTCTCTCTGATTTTCATTACCAATGTTTATGATTACTTATTAAAAAGTTTTACCCTTTGAAAAAAAATGAAGTGTCTGGATTTCATGAGGCAAGAGTAAGTAAGAGTTGGTAAATAAATAGACAAGTTTTCAGCAGGCAAGATTAATTAAAGTCATGAGTGGCTATAAGAATGAAGAGACGGATTGCTTGGCGCTGTTCGTTCATCGTTGAATCTAGTTCTCTTGGCTGTGTGCCTCCTCATCCGCATTGTCTTTCGGAAATGTATAATTCAATCGTATATAAAACTTCAAATCAGGGAAAAGAGTAATAAAAGTGTTCCTCCGACTGGGGTTTCCGCAGTTATCAATCAAACCAAATTTTTCTACAAACTGTCTGGAAGTTTCTAGGATGAAATTATTACTCGATAAATAAAAACCGAATTTACTCAACACATCTTTGATAGAATTAATTCATCGGTTTCTTCAACAATGCGAATTAATCATTTTCATTTCCAAATAAAAAGTCACGTGCCATGGCGGACTGGAAGGGGAGATTCTTGTTGTCTTTCTTTGGTTATTCAATTATTCCGCAGGCATCCATGGATTTCTGCAACTCGTCCTAAAATAAGTTAAGAAAAAGCTACAAAGACGAACTTTTCTTCAAGAAATGATTCTTATAAAGTTTACGCGTAAAAATAGAAAATAATATTCCTGCCGCCTTTCATACCTTTGATTCCCGAATAGCCAAGTAAGCGGCGTAGACCCAATCGACAATGGCATCCGTGGAAGGGAGAACGAATTTAGGAGAGGTAACGCTTCTACTTAAATGCTTCTGCCAAGACTCTTCCAATTTTTTCTGTTAAAAGATAAGTAAAGAAAGAAACAATAATGCAAAAATTCATTGACCATTTCAATTATTAAACTTACAAGGAATGTCATGCGAAAGTACGCACTAATTGGTTGACATCTGTTGGCCGTCCCTGATGGAAATTTTAGATCCAAAACCTTCAATTCCTCACATTTGAGCTTGACATCTGGATGATTGTGGAGAGCATACGAGTCCCATAGGAGAAGATTGGTGAAGTCGATTTCAGCACGTGGGCCATCCGGAGCACTTCCTGTACCGCATTTCTTCCAGATGAGGTCAAACCATTTTGAAAGGCACGTGGGCGTGGGTTCAGTGCTGTCAGAGTAGTAGACCGTGACTTGATTTCTTGCTTTTGTATAAAATTGATTCAGATCCCACGCATTTTCGCCCTAAGACAAAATTAAGCGTCACTTGATTCAAAATTAAACATCTACATGGTCGCCTAGAATACGAAATGATTTGTGGCAATGCTAACCTTAACAACAAGCATTGGAGGAAGGAGCGTTCCGTCTCCCAGGACTGCAACAACGGCCGTTGCCACACAGTTCTTGATGGATGATCTTCTTAACCCACTGCAACTGCTACTGCCACGGTTGGAGTCACTCCCAACTTCCCCTTGTGCCGAGGATGTGGTCCTGATTGGTGAAAACGTAATTGGGATCTCATCGAGGCATATTATCCTGTCCCTGCTAAACTGGTATCTAGTCAGCGTCCTTTTCAATTCCATCATGAATGACATGGCTTTGGATTCAAGAGTTGGTGGTAGTCTCTCCTCACATCGTCCTTCCCAACTGAGAAGGATGTGATGCCTTTTGACGAAGCGATTAGCCCAGTGAGCTGAAGCCTTGAAGTCTGGTTTCTTCAGTCTTATGATCCGCTGCGCCTCCTCCCGAAGCATGCAATAAGTGACTGTCTCGTTGTCATCAAATCTTTCAAGAATCCAAGTCAGGATTTCAGGATCCGTCTCTTCGTGGTATCCGTGGGCCACTCCAAAGCGTTCCGTCCATCTTCGGTACCATCCATACGAACATTTAATACCCGCGTGACCTTTGGCCCTGAAAGCAGTAGTGCAAACAGAACAAGAAATTGAGTTTCCCGTTCATTTTAAATTATAGATTCCATTTGTTTGTTGATTTTACCGGTAGAGCTCTAACGCCTTACGCCTGATTTCGGAACTGGTGGTTTTCAAAGGGAGCCGTGACATAGCCCATTGATGGACTTGGACTTCGATGTCAATATCCAATACCCGCTTGACGGAGTTTTCTGAAAGGTGTTGGTCAGATCCATCGTACGACGACTGTGGATTGGGATTCACTCGTGTGGAGTGTTGTGTGGGATTGTCAAAGGCATCCTGCGGACTTGTTGTCTCGTTCTTCCAACCAGAAATACGACACTGGGAAATTTCAAACAATCTTGAAGTCCGGCGCTGACCTAAGACATTTGCAAATTCTACAATCTCCTCCTTGAATTTCAACGAGTACTGAAATCAAAAAAAAAAGAAGCAAAAAATAAATTAAGACGTTAATCGTTCTTTGCCTCATCATTTAGGGTGGGACTGGGTGGTGTTCATTGCCAATAAGAGCACAAGATCAGAATGCAGGATTCTGAAGCTCTAAGACGCTGGCATGCATGACAGGATTCTCCTAAGAATTTCCAAATATTATTAGATATAAACCAAATGGCAGTCAACAATCTACAAAGAAGGACTGAAACAGAATTATTGGAATTAACACCTCCTTCTTCGATTGTTCTTTGAAACTTGATATTGTATTTTAATGTATTACTTGATTATGTATTTATTTTCTAGAGCCTTACCTTGAAGTGAGACATGTAAGAAATAATTAGTCCTATTGTCCAGTTATTTCTCCATGTTTCGCTGGATTTCCAACCCCCCCATTTCTCGGTTAGGGGAGATTGATGCAGAAACAATTTACAATTGCCCAAATTGGAAACGGAACGGAATAAGCTCACCTTTATTTTGTTAGCATTTGGAATCCACTCCAATTGCTCCAGACTGGTAGTATCCTTGCTATCATTGTAGAGACTCTCGTGCAAGCGTTTCCCCCAGAGAGTAACCCATGACCCCAAGATTATTTTCCTCTCCTCCTCCTTTTGCAGGCTCTGTTGGCTGACCTCGGACTGACCGGACGCGTGCCATTGACCTCCTTGGCTATCCAGATTAATTGAATTTAAAGCTTCCTTTAAGAACTTATTCACTTGTCGAGAAACGTCACTCATACTAAACTGGAGTAAATATCCATCCGTCCCAGCCGTTCTTAAACCTTGTTCTAATTCCTTCCGAGTTTTCTCTAACCAATTGATCATATTTTCTTCCAAAGTAGTCACAGGGCATGATGACAAGGGCGTGGGCGTGTCTTTCCCAGTATTATGTCCGCCACAGGTGGAAGTTCCTTCTGTTGTGCCTTGTTCCAAAATCCGAATCTTCCTCTGCCGCTCATCCGCATAGACAGGCTGGCCTATCCATTTTCCACTTGAGTGGAATAATGGATAGGTGTAGAACCATAAGACGATAGGAAGCAGGTTTTTTCAAGGTCATGATCATGTGGTGATCATAGAGATGTGCGCCACTTCATTTCAATTCCAAATACT
>Ga0194135_10001183_pt1 | contig 15362 bp, 13 predicted proteins | sample LitLau_LLRF_2013_FD_134024 | JGI IMG/M metagenome (GOLD analysis project Ga0194135, IMG submission 134024) | Freshwater sediment microbial communities in response to fracking from North America - Little Laurel Run_MetaG_LLRF_2013 (version 2) | ecosystem: Environmental > Aquatic > Freshwater >...
ACAATTTCTACTCGTGGAAAGCCATTCCCAGGTCACAAGGCAGTTCTCTCAGGTAGCTTTAATTCTAATAGAAAGTTCTTCTGTTTAATGTAAAGCAAGCACTACTAACTAATAATATTTATTTTCTTTCATTTTTTTACTAGCTCGAAGCCCCGTGTTCCAGGCAATGTTCTCAAACGCGTGTTCCGAATCCCAGGAGAACCAGGTTGATTTGTCAGTTTTCCCTGAGGCAGTTGTAAAGGGCTTCCTTGAATTCATCTACACCGACAAGACGGAGATTTTGCCAGAATATGCTGCGGACTGGCTCCGCATTGCTGACATGTACGGACTAGATGGACTCAAGACGGATGCAGGAGCTGCAATCATCAAGACGCTGACAGTGGAGAATGCAGTGGAGGTTTTTCGCTTCGTTCACGATTACAGGGTTGAGGATTTGAAGCCGAAGCTGAATGAATTCTTGAAGCGGTACGTCGTAGAATTTATATCTTCATTTAATTTCAAAGCCATGGTTTATCCTGAATGAGGTATAACTCTATTCTTTGGTTTAGGAATTCGTCGGGAATCGCCTCAAACAGACTCGGTATAAAGCAACTAGCAGAGATCCGTCCCGATTTGGTTGCCGAACTGTTCATCGCGATCAACGGTTAAAATTTGCATCATCCATCACTTTCTTATCGAGTTCACCTAATGAAATCTAGGGTTAGTTTATACCAAAGTTCTTCCATTCTTTCCTCAATCCATGCCCAATCAATCAGAATAAATTCTTGTATGAAAAATGAGCAGAAGGATCCTGTTTCCTGTAGCATCAATTCTTACTTAGCTTAACCCCACTTTGCATTCTATGTGGGATTTTTTAGAGAGGGTTAGAGTAGAGTAAAGAATCATTGCTATGCTGTTTGGCCAAGTTTCCAACCCCAGTTTGGAATTGGAATGGAGAGGAGCCTTGCGCAAACACTTCGAAATTTACTTTCGTTTCCAACAGTTTTTTTTCCCGACACCGAGTGCAAGAGAGGATGACGTGAATTGATGGTGTCCCTGCGTGCAGTGATTAATCTCGTAATAAAAAAATAAAGCTAATGCTATGACATGAGAAATGCAAAATGTGGATCAGGAACAGGGCAGAGAAGTAGAGATACGAGTAGTGACGCCCGGTCGCTGTTTCCGCTCTGTTTGTATCATCCTACCGTGGCGGAAATTAAAGGCAGAGGGAAAGTTGAGATAAGGGAAAGTGCGGGGCGTGCGGTTAGCTACACAACTCCTTTCCCTCCATGACTTATGTAACCTCATCCGCATAACATTACCCACCTCCGCTAGTGAGCTAACTAACCTTAACCAACCCACTACGCCGTTACTCTTCATGCTCGGCTGGACTTTAAAACTTGTGTAATTAATTTCTAATGGAAGAGCATAAATCGACTCCCTCCCTTTGTTCATTATACTCATTTAGAAGAGTTCCAGTTCATCTTCACCAACTTCCTTCTCTTGTTCACGCTCATTTACTTTAATCATCCGCATCCCTCTTAATTGCAACTGTGATGATGAAGCAAAACCTTTTAGAGAGGTTTCTTTTCTCATACAAATTATTAACGGTTATGCTCCCCTATCAACTTTCCCAACATCTTTTAGTCAAGTGTATTAATGACAAGGCAGGCAGGCATGGATGGATACGATTAGAATTTAGAAGTGAGAATATACTAAATTTCCTTACAAGTATTCATGGAAGGAGTGTGTGGTGGATCCATCCGGCCATTCCCCATAGCATACGACCACCCCGTTCTCATGCGTGAAAGTGGTAAAGAAAATCAAGTTGGGGAGAGAGAGGACGATCCCACCGAACCAAATCCCGCCTGCGATTCCCAACGTCACCCGACGACCCATCCGAGGCTTCAACGGATTCATTATGGCTGTATACCTACATGGTCAAAGGATTAAGAAAAAGTAATTTAAATTTAAATTGGCAAATTTGAAATCGGAGACGGCGTCTCTTGGGTTTCCGGTTTTGTAAATCATTGAAATTTGATACCAATCGTCACAAATTAATTTAAACTTTCCATCGCCTCCACCGCATTTCCCGGGCATTCCTAGCCAGGCTCCATCCCATGAAGCTCTCCATTTTGCCTTGATTTCAAAATGGAAAGGCGGAATCTTGGGCCAAGGAATTGAGGCCGCCTCTTTCTGGGACGGCCTATAGCATGTAAAAATTAAGTTTCGAAGGGTCCCCCCTCTGAAATTTTTTCAAAAAATGCAAATTTTAAAAATTCGCCGTAATTCTGAATGTGAGTTTTACACACCAAATATGACTGAGAAAGGTAGGTGCTGAGGAGAACTCATTTTAAGTACTATCCAAGGCCCCAAACTTTCTGAACTCGACCACCACCTCAGATCCTTCCCTTCTCATTCGCCTAATGGAAAACATTACGGGTTCAATTTTCCCGCCGGCGGGAAGCAGACAACTGCTGTAGGATTTGAATTTGTAGCGACGCTCAGCTCCATTCCATTTTCGCTCTCCGTTACGAAATCAGCCAAAAATGGAGTTAGTTATGGTCTTTTGGAAGGAAGCGTTTAACGATTCCAACCTGCGTTTAGAGATAAAGGGATAAAAGAAATACTAAAGCAGCTTCAGACAAACCCAGTATCTCATCCTATAATGCTGACAGGCAGAAGGAACTTGCGAATCCGATCAGGGAATCAATGAACCAGAAAGCAATTCAACTTCAACTCAACCCAAGGGCAGAACCGTTCAGTGGTTCGGAGAGTGTCTTCCCGAGGGAGGTGAGAAAGGAAAACAAACTGTGAGAGTTCACTCCTCATCCCGAGAATCACAATTCATGCCTTAGAAGGATGATGGAAAGAAAAGGAAATAATGAAGGAGAGATGTCGGGTTGTTTCTGCCGGGTTTTAAGAGAATTGGATTGACTACCACCACCACCACCCACTTACCACTTGCTTTCACACTCTATCCCGCCTTTGGACTCTCTCCGGATTCTCAGAACCTGAATCAGCAAACAAAGAAAGGAGGAATGGGTTGGATACACTTCACTTTCCCCACATTCTGTCTCTCAGGCCAAGACCCAAAACCCAGAAGAAGCGCCTCACTCCAGTGAAAGACTAAACATGCGGAGCATCGTGCCATTGGAGGGATTTGATCCGCCATTTCATTTCTCCACTCATCTTACGCCCTTCACACTCGTTACACTCTGAATCAACGCTGCTCAGGAAGAAGGGACGAAGACGAAGAAAATAAAGAAAAGGAAAGGATGAGGGGATGAGTGCAGAGCGGAGACGTAATGGTTGGTCCTCCGCACGGGGACTCATCGGAATGGGGCCGGGAACGCTCCTAATCCAACATCAACCGGACCAGACATACCGGAATTTCAAAACGGAATGGAAACCCACGAGTACGAACGACTAGCAACAATGGCAGCCAGAGCAGGAAAGGATAAGACTAAAGTTTCCCTGGGTTCAATTCCCTCCTCGGCTATGAAACCCTTAGAGCCTTATTCCCCCTCTCTCTCCCTTTTCCTTCTCCGCAACTTGAAGTTTAAGCTGGAAGGTTTCGGAGTAATCTAATTTCCTAGTTTGAGCTTTCTACTTGATGGACTTTCACTTTCTCCCTCAAGGAGACAATGTCTTTCTTCCTGGTGGAAGGAAACTGAGAGATTTGGAAATCCGTTCCCTTCCTGTCGTCGTGAATGTTAAAAGGAAGCCTTCGCGCTACTGGCGAGTCCTGCATAGGAAAGGGCTAGAAATCGGAGTTGCTTGAGGAAGCGTGCGCGGCTAAAAAAAATTCCTTTGCGTTTATGTTTTCGTCCCGGTTACTTTCTCCCACGGGAGTTTCTCCGCCGCCCCTGTTTAGTTTTAATTAATGAAATGTAACTTGATCGCTGCTCGCGGAGTGATGTGCGGAGTCTGTACAGGTTGGGAATGAGGATGACTCCATTATTCATCCCCACCCTCTCCAAGCCTCCATGCTCAAGTCCTTCCTTTGTCTGCGGAGTGAATTGTTCTTTAGAAGACTCGATTCCCATTAACTCCGTCCGCACGCAACCCAGCATGTTAAGTTCCCATATTAAAAGGGTTAAATGGATTAAGAGAGGTGGACGGCGGCGAGTGGGGGAATGCCCTTGCCCGCCCATGTGCATGTCAACATGCTAAGAGTGGGACGAAATGAATGGAAAGGGAAAGGGGAACGCGGTGATGAAGAGATATTCCGCCTGCTTTCACTTAACTCTGAACAGAGCCAGAGGTCCCACAACAAACAAACAAAGAAACAAAGGAGGCAGGGCTGATCATGTTTCTTTTGGCAAAAGTTAAACTAACTTTGTCATTTCCTTATTGAACTTCCCTCGTTTTTCGGACTGACGAGATCCATCCATCTCTCCATTCCTATTCTCTTCTTTATCTCCAGTGCTACACCGCATTAACCCCAATCAACAAACTTTGTTCTTAATCCCACACACCCGCAGAGCCACAAATTGAAAAGAAGAGAGTGACGGCGGGAATCCAATGAATCCATGGCAACCGTTTTAAGTAAGTGGAGAGAGAAGGAAAAGAAAGGAGCCAAGTTCCAATCCATCCCTCTGTACAAGACAAAGCGGACTTTCACTTTAACTTTCTTTGATAAGAAGCGCCGGAGACCGAGAGGCGGCTTAGGAACCAAGGAGCGTGCGGGGGAATTTCCGGATTATTAGGCGACCCGGCGCGCAAGCGCAAGAATATTGAAAGCCTTACCTGTCGAAGGCGATGGCCATGAGCGTGAACGTGGAGGCAGAGATGGACGTGGCTGCGACGAACTGGACCAGCTTGCAGTAGACGGACCCAAACGGCCAGTGTTGCGTGCTCATGTAGATGTAGTTGGGGATGACGTTGATGGTGGAGACCATGGTGTCCGCAATGGATAAATTTACAAGGAGGTAGTTGGTCACGGTTCTCATTCGCTTGTGTGCCAGCACGATCCAGATGACGACCAGATTCCCGACCGTGGCCACGACGACCATACTCCCAAAGAGGAAGGACCAGAGGACTTGTCTCCACCAGGGCAGGGGACTCAGGGAGTACGCCCCCTCCCCATAACCCTCCTCGTCAAGACTCTCATTGAGTCCGGAGCCATTTCGGTCCAGACCCAAGGTCCAGTTCAAGCTCAGCGTCTCATTGTAGTCCGGACTGAAGTGTAGATGGGGGTGAGGGAGACTGCTCGACTCCTCTTGAAGAAGGCTCAACCAATCACCATCAAGCATCCTCATCTCCATAAATGCGCACGCACTCACTTCCCTCAGTTGACTCCACTACCGTCCGTCTTACGTGGAGAGAATTTAATCTGTGGAATCAGGAAATAAAAATACGGATTAGTCTCCCGATACTGTGAGTAATTTGAGTGAATTGGCATGAGTGCGCACTAAACGCTAAAAGGTTTCCATTATAGCAAGGAGGAGAGTCATCCGTTGAAAGTGCCACTAAAAATCTCCATAATTGACTCCGTTAGTCTCTTCATCTTTAAAACTTCTTCTTGTAGAAGTAAAATCTTCAAGAAAACTCGGAAACAGTAAAGCTCTAAATGATTTCCAATGAGCGCTTGATGGTTCCTTGAGCCCGCTCCATTAATTCCAAATATCCCGCCATTACTGTAGTATTCTATCGTCCATAATCTCAATCCGCCCCTGCATTTCATGATCACATTATGATTAGCCTCATCCCGACATGCCATCATCTCCTAAACGGGAATCCTCGGAGGAGAAATTCGGAACCATAGAATCGTCACAAAAATACACACATGGGAAATCAGAGGATGTCCAGCCATTTGTCATTTTAGGCTTTTAGGAATGAGAAGGTAAAAGTCTTTCCTTTTCCGCTTCTCTAATCTCATTCCTTTTAAGGATCCTGATAAATTTATCCATTTGAGAGTGCAAATGCAAATTTACCAAGCAACTAAGCCGTGAATGACGAGATGTTCTTCCTTCCCGCGGCGACTTTAGTAGTCCTTGAGGGAACTCTAATAACAACTTATCAAAGAAATGGGGGATAACAAGGCAGATGAAAATTCTCACCCCCACTGCTGCTCAATCAAAAATTTAAATTAAATAAAACCAAGTCTACCAAAAACTAAACTTCTGAAAACTTAGACCACACTTTTCATTCATTCCACTCAACTGAACGGAGAAAATAGTACAAGGGCCCAACTTGACTCGACTAGGAAAACTTTCTTTAAATCAATTTAGAAAATCTCCACTCCACTACACTCTCTTCTCATGAAATTAAAAAGTGAAAGTTGAAAATTAAAAATTGAAAATTGCACAAACTGAAAAGTGAAAGTGATTCTCTTGTGATATTCCAAAGTTTGAATTTAACAGTATAAGTTTATTCTGAATTAGGATTTGGGTTGTAGGGATCCATTCCTTTAATTTTAAGCTAACTTTCACTTTTCAACTTAAACAAGAATTAAAAATTTATTGAGAAAGTTAACCGGGAATTCCCAAATGCCTCCAGCCAGCAGCCGAAAGACTTTCTCCTCTTCCCAATTAAATCTTTTTCGTTGTAAGTAATTAGAAGTTAAAAAGGCATTATGCACGGTGAAGGAAAAGAAAGGGGAAATCCTTCTGCGTTTAGCCCAACCATCACAAACCATAACAATAGTAATTGCAATTAAACTTTGTAAACTTTTGATTTTATCATTTGTAAAACCTCAGGAGGAACGAAAAGTTTAAGAAAGTAGGAACTGATTTATAGGATCTCATTTCTTCCTCAGGAAGAGGCAGTCAAAGTATCCCCATGGAATGAAGTTAAGCTCTATAATTCCGCTCTCATTTTCATTCATTTATCACCGACAGAGAAACAGAAAGGAAAGCAAGGGAAAGCGTCTGCAGGAATCTCCAGGGGAAACTCAAACTGGAAGTCAAAGTAAAGAGATAAATGGAATCTTAAAAGAAAAGATCAGTCGGCGTGGATTCTTTCTTACAACTCCCAGAAACCTGGAAACCTTGCTAAAAATGCTCAGTTGCTCCTAATCTGGGGAAAATGGGCAAACTTCTTACCAAAAAGGCACTTGGTTATCTTTCTAAAAACAAAATATATATATATTTTTTTTATACATCTTGTGATTTTTTCTAGAAGGACAAGAACAAATGCGCAAAGAATGTGACAGTTATTAATGAAACGCGCACTTACAACCTAAAGTCTGTTACTTACGAGTACGAGCGGATACTCGATATTTTGGAGATGATTGAGGTCAAATTTAAAAAGAATGGGCAGATGAGGTCGAGTTTTGAACGTAGGAAAAAGTACACAAAATAAAATTTTTAGCTATTATGGATTAAAATGGCTTCAGTTCAGTTCTCTCCCTCCGCGTCCGCGTGCATCCCCTGCCATTGGGATTCTCACTGCCGAGACGGTCAATCTGATTGACCAAGAAATTTGAGCATATTAAGCTTAATTAAGCTAATCAACGGAAGTTAGTGAAGTTTTGGGTTTGGTAAACAACACATTCATTCGCTCACGGATTCATTCACCCAGTTATATTCGTATGTTCTACGCTCTGCCATTTATTAAAGTAGACGGCACGGTTCATGAAATCTGTCTATTCTTTCGGAAAACTTGGAATAAATCGTCTTCAAATAACTCCAATCAAATTCGTGAGAGGTCGCGCTTTCCGCAGTGACGGAAACTCGGATCCTTGAAAAAACGTCCGTAGGAATCCTCAGAATGGCGCCAAAAAATCATTTATCCATGACGTTTTTATTTTGTGCGGTTTATGATTTCTGGTTTATGGATGAGATGAGGATGAGAAATCGGAGTAGATTTGAGGCGGAATTGAAAAAGTGAGAGGGAGATAGGGCCGAGGGGAATAGGGATGAGTTGATTGGTAGTTTGGATTCATAAATCCGAATATGGAAGTTTAATACTTTGTCCCCATGGAATTCTGAGAGAGACAGGAGACGAGTAGAGTTTGCTTGGCATGCGGTTTCGGTTGGAATAAGTTTGGGTTACTTTGACACCGCATGACCTCTCCTCTCCCCCTTCTACATTAATAAACATGTTTCCACCTCACTTTGTCCTTGGGAATTTTCTGCCCTCTGCACTGGGATAAGATGGAGAGTGCTTGGTATTCCATGAGAAATTAAGAGGGAGGAAGGAAGGAAGAGGAAAGGCTCTAGGGATCTTCCCATAACAAGGAAATCCTTACATCAACAAAACTAAACACGCGGAGAGGAGAGGGAGAAAGGGAAAGTTGAGATAACGGTAAGAGAGCAAAGAGTGTAAATAATCCAAGGGATTAGACGATGATCATCATCAACATAAAGATGAGAATTCGAGCATGGAGAGTTTCTCTTTCACCTTCCCCACGACCACATCTTACTACGCTCTTGAAAAGATCACGCACACCGTTTACTTCCCCTTCTCCATCACAGTCGCATAGCCTGAATTGAGGTGGTGAAGACGCCCATGAATAGTTTTTGAAGGAAGAGAAAGTACAAACGTAAGAAAGTCAAAAGAGGAGAGAACTCAAAACCGGGGGACCCTCTACTCTATTAGTTTTAGTTTTAATTTAAGGTATTCGGTTACGCCGCCTTCACTTTGTATTTGGCAATTCCGGCCTATATGCTCCTGGTACATATCATGTGACAGGACTACCTGCTTTCTCATCAGTTTTTAATCAAACACAAAATCACAGACTGAGCATCAACGGCCCAAATTACGCCTTCCTCATGGTATCCACCTTGCTGTTCTCGGTCTCCTGTTTCTGGATTTTCCAAAGGACGAATAAATTGGAAAAGGGTACTTTCCCATTTTCCCAACCGCGGTACAGACGAGAGATGGCGGTGGACTTTGGACTGCTAAAAATGTAGTTACAGTTACGAATATCTGATTAGTTCCGCAGTCGCTCCTCTTCTGATTGGGCGTTCTCAGACTCCCGAGTCCCGCCTTTTATTTAATATTCATTTTCGCTGGTTTACTTAATAAGCTTCTCTTCGCTCTCAGCGAACGAGAATGGGTAAAGCAGAAATACTATTCCCATATTCCCTATACGTTGCGTGTGAGAGAAAGTGGAAGTGGTCGAGAGCCAATCAGCTGGAATTCCTCGAAAACCAATCAGAAAACTTCCTGGAATGTCTCTGCATGTTTAGAGTATCAAGAAACTATTATGTTTGTTTTTCGTGGAAAAAAGAATTTTTTTTCTGCCTCTCAATCTTTGGCGTTCATTTAAGCTTCCCTCCAACCTTTTCGATGGCTGACATTCTCTGGCTCTGCGGATTTTCAATAATCAGGAAAAGAATACAATCCTTATTCATCTAGTTGGAATGGAAGGTTCCGATGAGTAGAAGAAATCCAATCACTGAAGAAAAATTGAAGAAAAAGGTTTCTAAACCGAACAGAGAAGTTTTTCGTCCTTTCTTGTTCCTCTTATATATTTTCCATTTCACATTAATTTATGAACTCGACCGGCACAGGCTCAGCCTTCCTTCTCCTCGTCCTCATCCGCATGGGAGTGATGTCTCAATAAATTGTCATAAGAGGGGAGAAGGGGACATGAGAGGATTTCAGTATTGAAATTCAACGAAACCGAAAACCCTACTTTATATACAAGTTCCAATGAAATAACCTAAACTATGGAATCCCTTCTCTCATCCTACGTTCCCTTTCTACCTGTTGCATAAATTGATTCTCATTTTACCATTTTCTTCCTCCTATTCCAACCATCCCACTGTTCCTACCGGTGGAATAGCTATTCATTTGGGTGGACGGAATGGAAATGTGTAACCCCGGACTGGAATTTTCCCAACACAAATCAATATCTCAAGCAATAAAGTGAAGTCTCATATTTCTCCAAAGGAAATCCAATAGTATTCATTTAATATTAAATGAAATCACACAAAACCTTACACGATATAGTAGACAACCCTGGTGGGCTTCCTCAACTTTCCTTTTACTTTCCAATGGATTCGAGACGACTCGATAGCGGTGGAGACCGGGGCTACGCGAGAAAAGAACTACTATATGTCATGACGAAAGTAGTTATGGATTCCTCAGAATCATTTCCAGAACAGACAAACACTTTTTTTTTCGTTCCAAGTAAAGCAGGAGGGGAAGTAAATAAGTGGAATTGTTCTGATGTTTTCTGATTCCAATTCCACCACAGAAGGATGAAAGAAAGAAGGAAGAAGAGAAAACAGAAAAGGGATGAAATGGGTTTCCAACCCACTTGATTCCCAACTCCCTCCGTTCCCCTTAACTTTCACTTTGAGTGCATTCCACCGTACCCCGAACCTCCTCTCTTATTGTTATATTATGCAAATCCGGCGTTACTTTATGTAAAGTCAAACAAACAGAGAACACCGAGAAATCTAACAGATTTCAATGGAATCAAGGAAAGTATATAAACCCACATTGGCAAGAGAGAAAAACGGACCCGGAGAAAGACAAACTGACGACGCCATAAAAAAAACTCAAATGGAATCATATTTTCGGTTACCAACGCTTAAAAACAAAGAGAAAAGGGAAAACCCTACGTTTGCACTTTCAAAATCCTCCAAAGCGATTTCCTTTCTTTCTCTTTGATCTCAAAGTATACTTGTAACTGCAGGAAAAGGTACTAATAATAAATAGGACTACCATGCTCTGCGACCGAAACATTTCTAAAGTTTCAGCATTCTCACTCTAACCCATCGAAAGTTTTCTTTCGACTTGGAGGTAATTTCATTTCATTTCGAAAACGGATTTTAATGAAATGAAAAATGAAACTAATGATTGAATGTGGGAATTGAGCCTTACCGGAAGAAATTTGATGAGACACCTAAGAAGGAAGGTGTGAGCGGAAGAGGCAAAGTGGTTAAAATGTTGGACTCTTCAGCCAACGCTTGGCATTTGCGTTTGTTGTTTGGAACTTTCCAAGTTGAGGAGGAAAAGTTGAGTGAGTTCGGGGGTCTTCAGTTAGTTTGAAGTCTTTCTGTGTTCTGAGAGAGAGCGAGTGGGAGGAGGGTAAAGAGGAGAAAGCAAGAGATGCTTTTGTTCCGAAAACAAATTCCAAGTGCAGAGAGTGAAAGTCCTTTTCTCTTTCTGCGTCTTCCTTCCTTTCCTTTCCTTGCGTTGCTTTGCTTGTTGATTGCAGTGAGAGGGAAAGTGGAAGTGGATGCATAAATCTACCCCACTCTGAACCAGTCAGTCCAACCATGACCGACTAAACTCTTATCAGTTGGACAGGGGTGGAGAACTCATCTTCCATTTCCTAACTAGAGATTAAGTCTCCAAGCAGGGCAGAGATGAGGTGCTTTCAGGAGCAGCTCCCCTACCCGAATTCAACTCCCGATCCTAGGCGTCTACTGCTGCTGGCGGAGTGTAGTTTCCTTGACTTCCGACTAAGCGACGGATCCAAAATGAAATTACTAATTTTGTCTTCCCAATTCCGTCTCACAACTACTGGGAATGGAAGATTGTAGATGGTGAGGCAGAAGGGAGGACAAGGGTAACAATGATGCAAAGCAGTCGCACTGCACCTGCACTAACTTTAAAGAAACAACTGGAAGAAAATAATGAAATAAAGTCTCCTCCACCTAAAGTGTCAAATGGGAAAGATCTTCCAACAAAGCACAGACAGAAATGCAAATAAATAGTAAGAGTAGTGATGGTGAAATGGGATTTTCTTCTTGTTATTGAGTTGGAAGGAATAGGATCCATGGAAAACTAAGACCAGTTACCAATATTTGCATTGCCTCTGCTCTTTTTCTTTTTACTTTTCTCGCCTTCCTCTGTTTCCCAATTTAATTTCTAAAGTACACGCGGAGTAACGAAACGTGAGGAATTAAAAGTTTTCGAATAAAACGAGAGAGAGAGAGAGAGGAGAGAGAATCCCCCAATTAATTTCCATATGCTCAACGTTCAACAAAAGTAAAAATTAATTACAGAGGTAAAAGAGAAAGTAAATTTAAAAGTGGTTGCTAAATTAATTTCTGAACTGATCCTTCTTGTTATTCCGCTGAACCGGACGGGCAGGGAGACATGCGGAATTTGGAAACTTTGTCCATTTTCGACTGTTTTCTAAAGCAAGATTTGAATTGAGCAAAAAACTCTTTAATAAGGTATAAGGTATTACACAGAGTAAATGCATCACAGGAGTTCTGACAAGAAACTTCAATGACTGATATAATGTTCCCGCATTGTACCTTCTTCAATTCATTGTGACACTGTGTAATTAATTACCAAAATGTCAATAAATACATATACTTCTTTCGGTGTTTTGTAACTTCAAGAGCAGGAGTATCAAGGAAACGTAAATTATATACTAAGCACATATTTCATTTTACAGCAAGACTTTCAAGAAGTAACTGATGATAAACACAAAACTTAGAATAGGAACAGCCGAAAAGTAGTTCTGTAACAAACAAATTTCATTCAACCAGAAATATATAGTCAAGTCAAATTGATAATTAATACCTAGTCTCTGCAGACCCTGCCCCTTTGAATCCAATCATCAATTTTAAGCGACTTCGTCTTTCTTCACAAAAAGAGAATTATCTTCAGTAATTCGGAAGGTCGACCGGTTCATTTTAGGAGGGACGTACGCTACCTTCTTTAATTTCGGATGCTGTAAACGAAAGCAGATCACTTTAGTTCAGTTCAGTTCAGCGGATGCAAAATTTTGATGCTGTTGGTCTTACCTCCAAGGCATGGTGAACAAAATCCGGTGGGAACTGCTCAAATGCCACATCCGAAACCGGCATCCTCTTAAATCCAATGAGCGTATCCGTGAACTCACACCGATCATCGTTCCAATGATAATTTCCCTTAGGTAGTCGGAGTGTCCTGCAGATTTGATGAAAATAAAGGGATGATCTTCGGCTTATAAATTTCTCCTTCAGCACACCGAGTCCTTCGAATTCTTCACCGTCTGCATCAAAGGAAGGCAACTGGATGTGAAACCAATGAAAGTGATTCGTCGACGAAAAGAAATCCTCAAACGGCATAAGTAGAAGAAAAAGTGGTTCGACTTCACCATTCCTACCCTCCCGAATATGGGCAAATATTTTCTCATTAATTTAGCGCTGAGGATTCTAGTTCGGTTTAAGTAAGCGAATCGCTAAATTAAATGGAATCAACTGAAAACTGATCGCCTCCAAGCTTCAATCAAAGAATTTCCTCCTCGTATCTCACAATCTCGTTCCAAAATTAAAATTTTAGGTTTTTTTTTTGAAATTAGATATTATGTTCGCTGGTCGGTACTAAGTACAGGAATGAAATTAACTGAACGTTGTAAAAATTAAAGTAAATGTTATTTGTTACAGGACTAAAACTAAAAATATTTTTTACCAGTGCTGCCCAAAGAATATCTAACCATAAAAATAATAAAATGGGATTCATTGTTCTTCGGAATTCGTATCCTAATATGATGGGTCTTGAAAAATCAATCATGTCTTCAGTTTTCTCTACTACTTTCTAATTACTCGCATGATCATTTGAATTTGACCGACCAGAAACAGTTTGCTTGATATAGACTCCGTTAAGTTATTGCCTTGCACTCCTGGTATGCATGGTCCATGGTTGCTACATTAGTAGTTGACCCTTGAATGAATTCACTCCCATGATGCGTTGAGACTGAGACTTGAGAGATTGACGTGACGATGATTTCTTCACTGGAACCCGGAGGATCCGGTACAAGGATAACGTTTCCTAACTTAATTCAAAAGAAATAATGGAATTTGAAGTCACAATTCACAATTAGCCAAAAGCCTCAAGGACTAACCTAACACACCCAGGCCAATTAAACAACGAACAATTAGAACTAAAAAAAAAGAAATCAAGTTTATTCATTACTTTCTCCAATTAAATTCAGCTCGGCTTATGCTGATGTAAAAATTCGAGCACCTTGTGTCCTTCTCTCCTCATAAGTCGGACCGTGCATGTCTCGTGCATCTCTTCTTTTCTCTGCATCATATCCAAAATGTTACCCTGGAAGATGCGGAAGGAAAATATTTTAATTATAATTGTGATTCTGATTGGCATGTGTGGCTGGGTTCTTGGGTATAACGTGCTCGCAGGCTGCCTCCCATACAAGTACAAAGCCCATTTATTTACAACAAACAAAACAGTGATTGATGCAGCAGTAACGACAGACCCAGAATGGTGCAGAAACAAGGAAATGACTTCAAAGGAAATGGAGAGAAACAAAAAAGGAGAGAAGACTCGAATGCCTTTCCTTATTCACACTTTTAATCACACAAACTCGAATGCTATCAGGGGTAAATGAGGATTGGATTAATTTAAATTAATTTAGTTTTTTTTAATTGTATTTCACGTTTTATTTTGAATCCTTTAGTCAAAATCCGAGGAAGGAAGGGAGGAGGACTGAGGAAGGAGGAGACATTGATCCAAGAGTTGATTATCCAGGCAAGCAGTGTGGATACCGGGAAGCCGGTTGGAAAGTTTTACCTTCACCCACCCGATATCCAGCTCTCGTGCTGCAAACATATTTTGGACAGTGTACGCCGACGCTAATAAAAACGAATCATTTTATTCTCTCCTAGTTTTTAGCAATTGAATGCGGAAACTTCTTTCCAGAATACTGCCAGGGTGTATAGAGTGGATCCTGCCAAACAAAACTCCACTCTCAACTTTCTGTGGATTCCTAGTGGATACCTGGAGGATTTCGAAGGAACCTTCAAATTTAAGTAAACCAATTAGCCTGACCAAGTAGAAAATAAAAAATGTTGAGAGCTGAAATTGATTCTATTTGACCTGGCGCAGAGTTTCAGTCGTGAATGGGGAGGGAAAGTATTGGACCTCACTGGAGTCACACGTTGAATATGCCCGGAAAAGCGTCAAGCTTGAAAATTCTTCTGAGGAGTAACTGAGGAGTTTTTTTTATAACCTCTAGATTTCCGTTATATCTCAAGCACTGCCTATTTGCCAATCTTCATGACGCGTTGGGGGATAAATTCTCACTCTCCTTGCTCTCCCCTCGCAGATTGAATGTTTTGCCTGAAATGCACGTGGCTCCAATACAAACTGAACGTCCTGTTGCTTTTGTAATGAAATAAATGATAACGAACTTGCATGGGATAATGAAGAACCTAAGGATACTGCGCACCGAAATTAAAAGTGGATAAATAAGATACTGAACTGCATTTAACTAAACGACGACACTGATTAACATAGCGCTAAACGTGGATAAGGAGAGCTACCTTGTTCCAGTATATTTCTACTTGGAGAATGAAGATTCTGACCACCATGTGACTATATGAAAATACTAAATATCAATTGAGAGATAGAGATACCGGAGTGATATTTAGCGGTTCTTAGCCTGTTACATTTAAAGGTCTCCTTGACTTAATTATAAAATTGCCACGTATCTTCTAAATTAGCTTCTGAGAAATACT
>Ga0194135_10001184_pt1 | contig 15360 bp, 16 predicted proteins | sample LitLau_LLRF_2013_FD_134024 | JGI IMG/M metagenome (GOLD analysis project Ga0194135, IMG submission 134024) | Freshwater sediment microbial communities in response to fracking from North America - Little Laurel Run_MetaG_LLRF_2013 (version 2) | ecosystem: Environmental > Aquatic > Freshwater >...
AACAGTCTTGAAACCTGAGGTGACCGTTTGCGCCATACACTCTAGTCCAGAAACAACTCTAAACTCAGGTCGGAGGTACTTCTCTGCAGACAGGTCCACAACTGCAACAGACGCCCCTGCAGCACCAGGTCGACCGTAGTCTTGGCCGAAAATCCTGTCCATGCTGAATCCGTACAGATTCAACCACGAGTCCAGGCTTGTCATGTGACTCTCCACAGGGTCGTGCTTAGGAGTGAGTGGGTCATTTTGGAAAAACCTATAAGTAAAGATGTCCGTGGGTTTGCTTAGCTTCGTAATAAGTTCTTGCCACCAAGGAACCATCCACTGTCCTATTGTGGGATCGTAAGGCCTTCCTTTCAGAATAATAACTCCCGTGTGCTTGTCCACAATTCCTCCGTGGAAATCCACAGCAATGTAAAACTCAGGGGCAACATCTCTCACTACTTTCCCGAATGGCGACCGATGAATTTCCCTTGCGACATTTCCTGTAGCAGAGAAAATCGCAACGGGGGAGCCCACCTGATCAGTTCCCACAAAGTAGCGTCGGTTGTCCGACATCACAATGGATGTAAGGTGTCCTCTCTGGTCATACTGAAGGAGGAGATTCTCGTTGTCTTTCGTGGGGTAATGAATGTGAGTGAGTAGGTTTGGTTGCTTCGGATCTGAGTAAATGAACTGAGTCACATTCCCAGTGTCATCTTTCCATGAGACCAACCTGTCCAGGTGGTCATAAAAGAACCACACTTTGTACGTATCTTTCTTCACAGCTTGAACGAGGTGGCCTTTATCGTCATACTGGAATTTCTCAGCCCCACGCTGGACAAGAAATCCCCGAGCATCGTATGTATACCGAAGCAACTCTCCTACTTGAATCACTCTGTCTCCGAAGTCATAAATCAACGAGGCTTTCTCCCCTTGTTCTACTATTTGAATGATATTTCCATTCTCGTCGTAAGAGTACTTCCAGTGTCCAGACCCATTCACTTCAGAAACTCGCCCGTCCTTTTCATACTCCACGTTCTCTACGTAAACGGAGCCTCGTATGTCAACCTTCCTCCTTTTAACTTTCCCATTAGCCTCGTACTTCACTCCAAATCGGAACACTTCCGCTCCTTTTATGAGGAGTGCTGTCTCCCTCAACCTTCCCACAGAGTCTGTGTCTGTTGTCTTGAAGAAAGTCTTTGAGCCGTCTTCGATCACCGTGCGATTGGTGTGTTGAGCTAATGGGTAGATCTTCAGATCACCGATCACTTCTAAATTACCAGTGTTCTGGTTACTAGACAAGGAATGCTTTTGAATTGACTTCCCATTCACTTCCACCTCTGTCTCTGTCAGCCGACCATTCCCATCATATTGGAACTTCAAGTGGACATTGTCAAGGCCAGACTTTGAGCCAAACTTTTGTCTCTGTTCCTTCAGGTTTCCACTGTGATACTTGTACTCTGTCTTAAGCTCAAATCCTGATTGAGACACTTCTGCTACCTTAACAAGTCCCGTTGTATCTTGATAGCTCAGTCGAGATGATCTTAATCCTGCTACGCACAGTTCTAGCCGACCTAACCGGTTGTACACGAAGTTGATCCGCCCTGAAGCTTGTGGATGGACGACAGACAAAACTTCTCCCAAGTCGTTGTACTGAATTTTGTATACGTCTCTGCTACTAGGAGATTTGTATTGGTACTCGTACACTCCGATAGAAGTTGACACTCCGAAACTGTGAATGTGTCCTCGAGGAGTTGTGATGGAATGGAATGCCCCTGCATTGTCGTATTCAAGGAGGTAATCACTTCCACCTCCTGTCGTTAGTTTCATGGGCTGCAACAAACGAACCATCATTATTATTATTATTATTATCGTGTAACCCAAAGGTGAGTATGTAAGATAATAATATGACAATGACACTGCCACAAATCGTATAATCATATTATAAACTATTCAAAAACTCACGAGTAGAGATGTAATATCTTTGAAAGTGAGAGCGAGTGAAGTTCCATCTGCGTATTGGACCTTTGATAATCTTCCAGCACGGTCAAATGTGAATTCTTCCGTTAACTCGTCCCACTTCCAACCAACAAGTCTTCCGAATCGATCGTACTCGACTTCCACAGGAGCATAGCTTTCCCTATTGAGTAAACAAAGAGAGATGATTACATATTTGTTTCGTTCTCTCAGCTCTCAGCATCAGTAGTAGTAGTGGTGGTGGATCTATTTATTTGCTTACCTTGGAGTCCACCTTAAGGGCCTTCCACTCTTGTCATAAGTAACGTTAAGAATCAACTGGCGATCATCCAAGTATATCATCTCAGACTTGGTTTCCCGATTGTACTCAATCATGAGGACATTATCTCCATTAATCCTTAGCTTTTTATCAACTTGCACAACCTGTTTGTTCTTCCCTTTGCCTTCCTTACGGGCGATGTACCTCCACTCAACTCGATTCACTAGATCTCCACCCAACTCCGTCTTCTGTTTGCCCGGAACTGGAAAGCTGTCTGAGAGAGCTGGACTGATATCTCCCAACAGGTTGTACGGCACACTTTCCGTTGTTATCACTTGACCCCACGGGTTCTGAATCACCACGAGACCATCATGAATCCCACTTGTCACTTGCTCCCACTTCCCTATCCGTTTGAAAACTGAGGATCCCTTGATAAAGTAGATTTGAGGAGCGTTGTCATCTCTCGTCACCCTCACTGAGGCTCCCTTCTTGCTCAGGTCGAAACTCAAAGACACAACTTGTCCTGTAGGACTAACGGCCATTGTAAGTCGCCCAAACTCATCGTACGAGTACACACTCGCCCTTCCAGACGAATCTTCACGAGACTTGAGCAGCCCTGTTGATCCATGGTAGTCAAAAGTGTAGTTGTATCCCTCTGGACTTGAAAACTCTTGGAGCATCCGTACACGACTCATTCTTAAATTGAATTTCAATGCTTGAGCATTCTCAATTGTTTTTACTTGAGAGGAGTAATCTCGGAGGATTTGGATTTTATTTCCTGCAGAATCAGTCACACTACTCAGCTTCCCGTTAGACATGTTCACGTTATAGAGGAAGGAGTAGACTGTCTCTCCTGTCACAATGTTCTTTGTCGCAACATGTTGCCCGAATCGGTTGAAAATGTAGATTTCTTGGGTTTCAGGTGAGTAGATTTCATACTGTCGAGATTCCCCTTGAGTAGGCTGGGGAATCAAAGCCATCACAGATCTGATTCGGTAGTTACCTTGATCTGCAATGTGGAGGATTCCATCAGGAGCCATTCCTATTGCAGATATCGTGTTGAACTTCGAAGTAGCTGCGAGATAATGGTCATCTTCATAGCAAGAACATCCTCGATCGAGACAATTGCATTTGGACTCTGCCCCAGCAAAGTGACGTACTTTCCCATCAGTTGTGACCATTCTTACACGATTGATCCTCTGTGAGTCTGACTCTGCAACGTAGAGATCTCCGTTAGAAGCGAAAGCCAAAGACTGTGGGCTAATGAGAGACGTATGAATGGCCAAGTCTGGGTCGAATCCTCCCGCAGGAATGGGACAGTGGAATGGCCTTCCAGCAATTATCCTCAGTCTATTATCCTTCGTCAGTTTGAGGATCATATGGTCATCAATTATGTAGAGAGAGTTGTCCAACGGGTTGATAGCAAGCTCAGTAGGCCATCTCAAATGAACCTCCTCAACTTTCAAAGTTCCATCGCAAGGGATTGGTTTCCAGTGTGACTTCTGTTGGTGATTTCCTATGACAGTTGTGATGATCCCGTCTCTATCGACTTTCCTTATGTTCGTTCCATCCGCAAAGAACAACACGTTATCTGAACTGACAGCCACTCCTTTGGGATACGCCAGCTTAGCATCTCTTGCTAGAGCTTCATCTCCACAATGTGCTTCGTCCCCAGGAAGACACCGTTCACCTGAACCCACCACAGGTTCCCAATTGTGTTCCGGATCTGAGTAGTCTTCCACACTACGCACACGAATTATCTGGTGACTCTCTGGGTCTGAGACGTACAACGTGTTATCCACGGGACTCAGCGCCATGTGGTATCTGTAGGAGACTCTTGTAGCACTGTACGGAACACAAAACAAAACATGAATTATGTATGGAAATCTGCACACACAGACACATCTTGAGCCAACACCACCAGAACCACCACCTTAGAGTACACCACTATAGTGTGAAGTGTATGCGTGTTTGTTACTTACTTGAGTTTGACAATAGTGTGAACCGTTCCATCCACAAGAATCCTCCGAATCAAATTGAAATCTCCAACAAAAAGAGTTCCATCGGAAGCTGGAGCAAGTGCCACTGGAGCCAAGAGCTTTTGCTTACTCGCAATTCCATTGCACTCAGAGAGGCATTCAAGTGCCCGTTGATACCCAGTACCCATAGTAGGTAGGATGATTCTCGGTCTATGCTTCAGGTAAATATTGGATCCATCTCCTTTCTGAATGATCCCTTCGTGGAAGTTATATCTGTGATGGATGTCCAAGTTCCACCCTCCAATGTCACTGATACTCATGTCATGTCCACTTAAGGTCGTACTCTGGACGTCCCAAATAATATGGGCACAGTTTTCATACTCAAATCCAACTTTGACAATAGCCGTGGTCACTCCGTAGACTCGTTGTCGGTAAACATTGAGTCTGTTCCAGGCATAGGTGTACTTAATGTCAGGATCCGCTTCGAAAGTTTTCTCGAACAAAACTCCTTCTATTGTTATACGGAGATGGATTCGCTTGAGTGCCAGTGGAATGGACTCTGGAGTCAATTGGAGTTGGATGGTAGAAAGGTATCCAGTAGTTCTGGAGGAGTGATACATCAAATGGATTCCTGTGCCTGGAATCTTCACGCTCTCCTGGACTACCTGGGATTCTATGAGGATGGCACTTGTGCCTGGGCAGTCACCTTGGAAGCCGTGTTTCCACGTGGCTAGTACAACAGGACGCATCAGCTCGTAATCATGAGACTCGCAAGACTGGCTTGGAAGTGAGAAGCCCACTCCACCAGCAGCAGAGTCTGGAGATCCCATCACTACGGTATCAATGATGACCACTTCATTCCACGGAACGAATATCGTCCTGGTGAGGGAGTTAAAAGGACTTCGGCCGAATTGCAGGGACACTGCTCCACCTCCATTCACCATCAGATCGAACCATCCATCTTCTTGAGTTAGAGTGAAGCCTCCAAGTGGCTCGAGAGGTGAACTGCTGGAAACTCGAACCCCCATGAGACCACTTCCATTGGGAGTTACGACTCTGCCTCGCACAACGCCACTACGACTGCAAACGTCCAAAGATCAAAGTCATTAGTGTCAAGTACACGCGGAGAAGCCTATGAAAGGTGTTTTCCTTCTTCTCCGTAGTCCGTCTAATCTATTTATATATTGCTTCACATCGCCCCACAAATGTAGGAGAGAGTATATAAGTTATTGAAGAGACAAAAGAAAAGACATATATAAACTGACTTCGGACGTGACACAAAACTCGGACAACAACGGATCTTACCTTTTGTTGAAATGACTCCAAAACACACTGAGTAAGCAGCACAAAGAGAACAGATTACAAAGCACAATTAGCTTCTCTTACGCAAGAAGTCTTTACACGCACAACAACATCTCTCTCCGCCGCCTTCGAAACATTCATTCATACGGAATTCCGGCTCGGTATATTAATGTCTAGCGAAATCTCCTCCGCTTTACGTGTTGTTGAATATATAGACAGCTCGAGAGTGTATATACGCGTGTGTATATAAATAGTGTGTGAGTGATGGACAGAGTAAAAGTCAAGGAAGAAACGAACAATTAATAGACAGGGGCACAATCGCGTATAATAATATATATTAGGTTGAGAGAAAGTCCAAAGAGAGATCTCAGAGAAAGCCTTACCTTCCGTTGAATGCATCTTGTCTCGCGTAACTCTGCAGACTTCCTTCTTCAATAAGAAACCTCATCTTCTCAAAGAACGAAGCTGTGATTGCTGGTGGTTGCTTCCGAAGCAAAATATCAATAGGCTTCTTAGCTGCGACACAAAGTTGACTTTTGTCACACTGAGCAGTTCCACAGCACTCGGGGTCTTCACAGTCCGTCAGTCCGTCTGAAATTTCGTAAAAGCAAACGTCAATCTCTGTGGTCTCACCTCCCCACAATCCTCCTCCATGCATCCTCCATACCTTTGTCATTGTCCTTAGCATCGTTGCAGTTCTGCTCCATCATTACAGAACACTCCGTCCCTGTCCATCCCCCGTGACATTTACACTCCCAAAGTCCTTCCATATTCGACTTGCACTGACCATGACCACTACAACTGTTCGGACATCCTTCTAAAGTACAGTGCTTCCCATTCCACCCCGTCACACACAAACAAGTCCCATTCTTGCATTGCCCATGTTCCCCACACCTTTATTGATTATTCATAGATCAGTGTTACATTGTGTTCATTAATTACATTTATAGATCTAACCACACACAACCAATCAACCACCTAGTAGTATTTTTACCTTTTGTCACACAGTCGTTGATTGCAAAGCGTCCCAGTCCATCCTTCGGAACATTGACACCCTCCTCCAATGCAAATCCCGTATGGTCCACAGTTCGTGTCACAGAGTTCTGCACGCAAAAACAATTAATTAAGCCATACTCATTTAATTCGTCATAAATACGAAGAAATGTATATTCCCCATAAGCAAAAAATGCAATTGCATGGCAATTAGCCCCATCGCCCAGCACTGACGACACGTATAATATATAATAACATATAAGCCCTCCCCTGTGATTAATATAAGCTTATTAGTCCAGTCTCTCACCTTGCGAACAGTCTTCTCCAGTCCACCGGGGCTCACAGGTGCATGTCTGAGTTTCGAGGCTGAAGACTCCATGGGAAGAACAATCAGGGAGACACTGGAGAGCTTCGCTATCCGGTTGCGAGCAATCCAGCCCCTTCCAGCCCTTTTTGCACATGCAAGTTCCATTGAGACAAACCCCATGGCTATTACACATGGGGTGAGGACAATCCGCTAAAATCCCAAATTAAGTGATCACTCATTCAGTAATCATGCAACAAGCCAACTTTTAACCCTCACTTCATGTAAACTCCGTGTAAACTTGCTCTGCTCTCTGTACGTATTACAATTATTATTGACTTACAAAACTTCAAAACTCTCTTTCTCTCTCGTGCTCAACATGACAAAGCACCCTTATATAGCATTCTAGCACAGCGTTTTAGCAAACACACACACACACAAATACAAATGGAAGGAGAGAACTTCCGGTTTCATGAACTTTCCATGACTCTCCTCACTTTCCTTAACACACCCTCCACAAACGATACTTTTTACACTCAATTTTCTCCTTAAATATTTCATTTCCTCGCCATTTTTAACCAAAATGTACAACATCGTCTTGAATATATAGTCTCTCAGATCGATAAGAAAACACCGAGAGAGAGAGGGACTCTCTCACACAACTTAACACATAGTGTTCTAATTCTAAGTGTAAGTTCTACTTTCACAGCTCGTTAGGTTTTAGGTGCCTATAAACTACCTTTCCTTAACAGCGTTAATAAACGCTCCTTGATGAATGTCATGCTGAAAAAGAGAATATAAGCTTTCCCATGGCTTTCCCCAACATTACAACTGCCGCAAAAACGCCGTTTTGTTGTAGTCATCTCTAAAATTATACTACACGCTTCCCTATCATACATATACGCTTTTAATCCCTATCACAACTTCGTATTCCCTTGACGTAAATTTTTAAACAAGTCATAAATAAAGTCACGCTTACCTTCTTGACAGAAGTCTCCTTTGTATCCGGGAATACAGGAACACTTCCCATTGACACATTTCCCGTGACCGTGGCAGTCTGAGACTTCACACTCGTCGTGTCTTAAACTGCACTCCTTTCCTTTCCACCCTGGATTACACTGACACTCGCCATTTACATAGTCCCCTCGTCCAGAGCAAAGGACAGGACAGACGCTTTGACTACAATCGTCCTCTCCAAAGCCAGGATTGCACTGACAATGTCCCAGCTGACACTGTCCATTCCCAGAACACCCGTTTGGACATCCTTCAGTCATTTCCTCAGATATGTTTGAGTTGAAGACAACTTCTTGTGGGTCAGAGTCATCGTTGTACAAGCTGAGAAACCAATGCCCCGCTTCCAGGAATTGACTTGTTTCTTTTGATATCGAAGGCTGCAAAATAATAACAAACACACATGCAAAGTTTGATTAGACTAATCATCTCTCTCTCTCTCTCGTATGATGATGGATGGTGGGAAGTGTGAGAAAGTAATTACAGGTGAGCTGCGGGTTGTCCTCGTTTTAAATCCTCGAAGGATCTCCATAAAGTCATAGTGAGTGTGGGAAGGGAGCGCGTTCCTCCTTGCATAGAAGCCTATGGAAGCCCCTCGAGGTACGGACACGTCCCAATTGACATACGCTCCTTCAGACTGGTAGAACTGCATGTTCCAATAGCTGTAAGGTCCTATGACGTGTGAGAGTCGGGTAGGGATGGTGATTTGAACGAAAGATGTTCCGTCTGGAGGGTAGTTCACTCCCGGGTATTTACCCCCTGTCATCATCAATCATTTAGAGCTTAGCAACATACACACACATACTCACTCTCTCTTACATCGAGCAGAGTATCAATCAACAACCGACGAGGTATTTACTAGATAAAAAGAATGAAAGCAAAGCATTAAAAAGCACACAAATCAACAAATCATCATCCACAAATCTTCCTCAACACTGGACACACACACACACACACATATAGAGACACAATCAAGAGTTCCAATCACATAACACGAACAAAGTTTAGGTTGGAGAATCTCCGACGAATCCATCACATATATATATAACGACGCGCTGCAATAACGATGAATGATACACACACACACTGTCAGAGTTCATCAGCGTATGTGTGTGTGAGAGTTAATTCTTACCACCACCGGAGGAGGAAGATGAGGAAGAGGTGCAATTAACCGGTGGAAGTGGATGGAACACTGGAATGTAATTCTCATCTGTCAAATCTTTCAGGAGGTTATCCATCGTTGGAACTGCGTCTTCCAGTAACTCATCTCCTCCTTCAGTATTCCATGCAATTGGAAGTCGTTTTGTTGTACTAGGTGATAATGATGATGATGACGAGGCTTCCCTCGAATGAAATTCACTTTGTCCGGAGCCAGAGAACTCTTCTCTCATTATTAACTCATCCTGACCACTGCTGCTACCTGAATCATGTCCAAATAATAAAGGACTTTCTCCAGAGCCACTGGAGGAAATCCCCACAGGGAATATCATTTCATCTTCAATGATTCCTCCTCCAGAAGTCATGCCTGAAGAACTAGAAGTAGAAGTCTGGTCACTTTCTTCATAATCAGTATTGGAGATTTGTTCAAGACAAGGACAGTAGCATTCACAGACACCTCCACGGTTAGGAGGATGCTGTGTAGGATGGTTTTCCGAGATCCCATTATTATTAGTATCTCCAGTGAATGGTTGTGGTTGTGGAGAAGCAGGAACAATTGCAGTAGTGGAGGGTGCAGCAGACGTAAATGTGATGATTCCTGATGACTCCTCCTGTGTAGTCATTGTTATTCCACCGGACTCATCATCAATCACTCCCTTGTCTATTTCATCTTCATTGTTGTTCTCATAGCGAGATTTGGCGAGACCACCAGAGTCTTTGGTTATCAAGAAGACTTCGATCGGCTCCTCTTGGTCATCATCATCGTGAACATTTGCTTTATTTTTGCCCGCACCATCACGAACAACATCATCATGCATCATCAACCCGATCCCATCACCACTGGTACTAATACTACTACTACTACTACTACTACTTATATAACTATTACTTAAGTTGCCATGCACTTTGCCAAAAGTAGACCAGTTTAAAAGGAAAGAGGAGCTAGGGATAATAGGAGACGGGTCAGCCACTCCCACTACAACTACGGCAAACCCAGGCAAACCAAACCAGCAGGATTTCGTGCTCATCATTGCTAGTGTGGAAACAAGGAAAGGTGTCAACAAACCGGAAGGAGTGGGTGGGGTCCGTCCACCGTGTAGATTTGGATTTGAGAATGTCTGGTTTCCCCCTGATTGTCGATTGGAAGAGTCTCCTCCATTTCCTCCCCCTCCTCCCCCGAGGGATGGGGAGGAGTCACATGATTTCTCGTCGCCCCACGGTAACACCCCGCTCCCTGTAATTCCCAATTAAAGATGCGTCCTTACGTATAATGAAAACTAATAAACGCTTCAACACCATACACAGCACTCAATGAATTTAAACTCACCGTAAAGACCATTAAACGTAACAGAAATTAATAGGAATATTAATATAAGGGCCGCTGTTCTCGTTCCGGTACAAAAACTCCTGACTTTGTCTAGTAGGTTGTCATCATCGGACTTGGGTCGTCGGTGATGGTGGGAATCAACGGGTGGCAGGGCTCGTAGCGTCGCGTCCTTGTTTTTGTACAACAGCGTTCCACCCGTCTTTTTCGAAGGAGAGTTCCCCGGACTACTATTCTTATACTCTGAATTCTTGGGCGTGTCTGTTCACACGAAAGAATAAAATAAATCTTGTTCAGTTCGAGAATAAAATGCAACACAGAAGAAAGTTTGTATGTGATGGTGATAAGTCCCATAGCTGAGTCTCATGTGAGTTGTCTTAAGGATTCATTTGTCACAAAATGCAGCCACTCTCTCTGAGAGAAAGTCAAATGAATCTCATTTCATTTCTCCCGTTCTCACCTGAAGGGATATAAAGAGTTCCACCGGGCGTTTGCCTCACAAACTGATCCATTAGAGACTCATGGTTATTGTGTCCCATTCCCGTCGTACTCTTCCCGTTCGAGTTGAGACCTCGATTCATCGTCAACCCCGAATTGCCTCCTCCACCAAGGATCAGTCCACCTGGGCCATATAATCAACCAAAAAATATACATTTTTGCTCCAAATGAGATGCAAATTAGCTTCACTTCCAAAAAGCCTTTCCCTCTCTCTCTCTCTCCTGACTTTCTCCACCACTGCCATAATTTAATCTCCCTGTCTTTTCTCTTTCTGCTCTCATGTATGTATATGTGTGTCCTCCTCTTTCATTAATTCCACAGAAGAAGAACTGCCACCACTTCTTCTTCTTCTTCTGCTTCTTATTCAGTTTAAATAATTACAAATCCCTATACATATATACATTCCTCCATCAGAAAGAGGATTCTTTGGCCAAAGACGATGATAGGATTAGAATTGAAACAACATTTATACTCTCTATGTATAGCAACTCTATCTTTCTCTCTGTGTTGAGTGTGGCGTGGTGGGTTTCTCCTTCGGAAGGGAGACGAAGAAAAGGGTAAAGTGGAAAGCCATGTCATTTTATTATCAGCTCGCTCTTCCTGGATTTGCACCCAGAAAGTCCACCACCACCACCACCACCAACGCCACGTCTGCTCCTTCCTTCCTATTTCAGGACTATAAGAAGAAGTCTAGTGTGACATCGAAGAGAGAAAAGTATTCTCAACGGCCACCACACACAGAGAGAGAGAGAGAGAAAGGAGAGAGATAGAGACACACACACACTCTCGAGTGTATCATGCATATATCAGAGATGCATATACATAGAAATGTATAGAGAGAGATGTGTGTGTATATCTGTATATTATTCTGTCTGCCTATACATCATCGTTGGACGTGGAGGAGGCTTTCCCACTTTTTCCATTTGCATACTGGAGAAAGTTGTGTGTGGGCTCCAGAGCGAGAAATTGGCTCTGGAATCCTCAAGAGCTCAAGTGGATAATTGAATTCTGTGTTTGATGAGTAATTATTTGCTGATCTCACTAAAATAAGTATCTCTCTCATCAACGACGTCTCTCTCTCTCTCTCGTTCTATTTGCATACGAAGATTACTAAAAGCATATTTTACACATTCCCCCTCCCTCTTACCGTTTTGAAGAGGTAAGGCAGAGGTGGCGAAAGGAAGCTCTGGGTCGGTGAGAGTGTCTGCAGACCCGTTCTCCGAAGTTGGAGAGTCCGAGAGGCCTGCAGACCTTCCTGGCAGGTAGGGCTGTTGGTAAGGGTTCTCTGTAGATGTAGATGAAGGATGGCCCACGAGGCCTGATGGACTTTGGTAGATCACTGGCGCTTGTCGTGACCCACCCCCTCTCTGGTGCTGACGACGTAGACTCGAAGGTACTACTCCTCCATGATGACCTTGCAGGGCTGATAAGGGATGATGACCTCTTTGCATACTATCCCTTGAAGTCACCTGATGAACCAAGTCATCTTCCCCGTCTGACCCACTCCGGTGGTCTCCTCTGCTGTGGGGGTGCATGTGGTAGTCATCAGGCATATAGTTGCCCCCACCACCTCCCCCATACCCCACTCCACTCCCTGAGACAAAAACAACACAATTTAACTCAGCTCTCTATCATTTATGAATGACTTCAATCTAATACACACACACGTCTCATGTCACTCTTCCTTTCACTCGCCCAGTCGCCTCCTTTACCTATGCATGACTATCTCTTTCTCTCTTTAATAAAACCAATAATCTCACTTTCTCCTATGTGCAAACATGTGTCACTTTCCCTTCGCGATATACTCACAACACAATCTCCTGTCTCATGTTCCTTTCCTATATATTATTTTTTGACCATAAAAACTCTTTTCACAGGCTTCGCAGGAACGTTTCTAAACAACAGCCTGCTGCGGAGAACTAGTAGCCGTTTAACGTTTAACACCACACCCGACTCCTCCTCGCATTAAATTCACATGGAACAACACACCCCTTAACTCGCTTTCATACACCAATCTTCTTTTCCTAGTCATATAGTATAGAATAACTCTGATGTGGCGTGTTTCTCTGCTCTCTCTCTGTGTGTGTGTCTTCATTTCATTACCCAAGTTTGGTTTTTATTCTGCCTGTCATATTATTTTTAGAGGTTTTTTAGAGCTCGACTTAGGAAGGAGAAAGTAAGAAGCCCGTTAATCTTAAGTCTTATCCGTATACTATACTCATCCATTCATTCATCATCATGTTTTACAAATGTAGTACAGTGAGTGTGTGTGTGCAATTCAAACACTCACACCGTTCTTCTTCCTCTTGCTCCTTTGGAGCTGTGGAAGTCAGAGTGGGAAATCCCCAGGCGGTGTAAAAGCAGGAGCAAGACTGGGAGCATTTTTATTTCCTTATGCAGTGATGATGCACTTGAAGAGAAGTTTTGAAGTGCTTAAGGTGTTGCACACACACACACACATACATACAAAGTCCAAACACCACCTGACTTTCTCCGAACCTTTCCTCCTACCTATCTTCCTGACATTACGACCAATTAAGTGGACAAACGGTATGTTAGAGTGTTTGGAGTCATTCCATTCCAGTAAATGATTCCCTTCTCGTGTACTTACTTACTCCAAGAGGCCACAAATTCACCAGAAGCCCATTTCTCCAGCTCCCATGTCTACTAAATTTGTTCAGAGCAATATTTTTTTCCTTCCTGCACCAAACCTACCACCACCAGCACTAGAAACGACCGCATTTCTTAAAAACCCGGGACACCCCAAAGATCAATATACCTACTCTCTCGCATATGTATGTATATGACCATGCGGACCAACACGGGTTTTCTCTCTTTGCTTTCTCTCACTTTCTCCAGAAGTACTTTAAAATTACATTCATATATACAGACTAGTCATGTGTGAGTGTGTATGGAGTGACATGCGACAAGGAGACAGGGAATTGGCAGTTCACAGTATATAATGTATCAATGAGAGAAAAGTGTCATAATTACGCCCTGTCGTCCACCGAGAGATAAACCTAAATTACACTTATTATTACTTTGAATTGAACATGCCACTTTTGGTGTAATTATTACGATGGAATGCTCATTAAAATTAAGACGTATCTTGGAATTGGATTAATCATTGAATTGCCCATCACTTCTTTCTTAAGTAGGTAGATATGATTATTAAGTGCTAACTAGTACTTATATATATATATAAAGCGCCTATGCATCAAACCCATACTTTCCCTCATTCGTTTACTCAAAATGTTTCCTTTTGGATACACTTACTTATCTACTATACTAGTTTGCTGAGACTTAAAAGTTTATTCCTCTCTCTCTCTCCTTAATCCAAAATCCACACTTTGACTGAGCTAATTACCACCTTAGCGACAGAATAAGAGAAGTCTAATTAAGTCTCCAACTTCTCCAAACTCAGTCATCCATTCGGGCTAATTTGTGCCTTATGTCTTCATCATAAGCAGATAGTAAATTATTTTACACGTCCTTTTCCTAATCGGAAGACTCAATGTGTTTGGATGAATAAGTCAATGAATTAATTCGTAGAGAGGAAACGCGACATCGTGTCGAAGAGAGAGAGCCAATTTCTACTAATACTGCTGAATGCTTAAAGCACGTTCATTGTAAATTCGGGTTTTCAGATTCTCCCAGCGATAAAGTGAATAAGAACCATATATATTCGTCCTCCAAGTCTATGGCTGCATAATTCACAGTTATGTGTCAATTTAAACTTCATTGTAGTGTACATGAACAATTATTCTTGGAGACAAACGACATGACAAATGCAGGAGAAGAGCCCACATATATATTTGAAGGAAGGAGAGCAGTTGGACAGGAAGAGAGTTTATCTTTGTTGGTCGTCCCATCAAATGGTCAACGGAAACAAGAAGAACGACGATGAAGCTCTTTCTCCAAACAATAAAACAGAGCTTTGTTTACTGCTACTACCGCACTACATCATCATTCAAGTAAATGCTCTCGAGCTTTTTATGTGATGTTTGGTTACACGCAATAATTGCAAATTAGACCTTCTCTCATTCACACCCATGTCATTCATGTTTTTATCTGAGTGTGTCACGAAGGCCTCATAAAATATGCATCTGGATAAATTAATCCCTCGCAGTTGCATACACACACACACATTCAAAATTCATTGCTGGGGGATTGTCCAAGTCCTCCCACACAATTCATCCGTGCTTAATAATCCTACGCTGTCTAGATACAAACGCACCTCTCTCTCTCTCGCGATCTCCTCCGCTCTCTCGTCCAATCAATCACAAAGGTCAGAACGGAACCAACAAAAGTCTCTCCAGAGTAAATAGAATAAAACGAACACATGCATGTCTCCAGTCAACCTTTGCTTTGTATTAGAAGAGTCAATCTTTTCGGGAGGGACCCCCCTATATATACCAAATAACACAGGAGCTCTACCAACAACGACCAAATCCCTTACGCAGAATGAGAGAGAGAGAGAGGGTGAGGACAAATCGATAAAACCCGAATTCGGGTAGTTGCGACTTTCCCTTCGGAGCAGAGAACATTTTGTGGTGGTATGGATGGTAGACTC
>Ga0194135_10001185_pt1 | contig 15342 bp, 8 predicted proteins | sample LitLau_LLRF_2013_FD_134024 | JGI IMG/M metagenome (GOLD analysis project Ga0194135, IMG submission 134024) | Freshwater sediment microbial communities in response to fracking from North America - Little Laurel Run_MetaG_LLRF_2013 (version 2) | ecosystem: Environmental > Aquatic > Freshwater >...
ACATAATAATATTCAACAACACGAATCGCAAATGATGAGGAGACGATTTGACTTTGTTTACGACGGGAGTTAAACTTTTACTTTTAATGTAGATGAAGTATTCGTCGTCCGGAGAGTAGGTCACTGATTTAAGCCCTGCAGGAGGTAGCCCGTCCAGGTCATGTCGGATTTTGCAAAGACTCCTCCAGAATGTCGTCTAATCTCGTTAAAAATCTCGTCCAACAACGACAACGATGATCACGGGTTTGTATTTGTTTTGGGCAGACTGAGCCTGCTGAGTTTCGTGTGAGTGTGGAAATGAGTAAACAATCGCCACCTCCGTTGTTTCGTATGAGTTTCATGTGCAATCTCTTTGTCTCCCACGGCGTCAAGTCTTCGTACATGCCAAGCCGTCCTGACTTTTTCAATCAAGCTTTTTTGATTTAGTTTTGAATCGTTTTTGTACTATTACTGATAATAATAGTAGTGCGGCTGAGCAGATGATGAATTCAATGCCAATGATATAAGTGTAAGTTGCAAGATACATTTTTGACGTAGTAAAAAAGTAAATAAAATGTTGCATCTTGTGTACTGACACTGAAATGCTATTGAAGATGATAAGTTGTTGACGGTTGTTTGGAACTAACAAACATAGTGCAAAGTAAAAGACATTGCTAATTGTAAGTGGTTTCGAGCAGAATGCAATAATGTTTACTTGCGTCACCTATTATATAGTCTTTATGTTTTGTAGTACTTGTGTTGGCAGTGGTCAAGTCCGTGAAGTCTTTCAAGGTCTTGAGATCTTTTTTACTTCCAGTTCCCAGCTATGCTAACCATTCGATGTATTTGTGCATAATGAATAGCCAGGAAAGAAATTGAATGATGTGTGAAAAGTACGAAATATGGCATGTAAGGAGGCTCTACTTGCAGTTTATCCAAATTAGTTAGTTCGGAATGGAGTAATTTTCGATGGTCAAATAAAGATTCGAAAACAATGAGCAATTTAGATTTTGTAAAGATTTTATTCCTTTTTTCATTTAATCATCGTATCATGTACACCCATACGGCACAACCAACTTTTCGATAAATTAGAAATCTTAAAAGTATGTCTTAACACCAAAGATATTGTAACTCAATAAAGTTAACACTTATACACATGAAGTTTAGCTTTAATAAACTTAACCACAAGTGTTTTGCAAAACTGACCGCTCATCGACTGTTCGAATTTATAGAGGTCCTCAATTCCGTACGTACGCTCAGAAGAGAAGGGACCTGCTAAACGCAAAATCCTTAATATCATTGAAAACACCATACAACTTCAATGTAAACTCGGTTAGCTAGGTTTCCTCGTTGTTATCAGTAACTGATGCATTCAATGATACAATACAATCGTTCAGCTTTACACACACTTAAACATTCATCAAAATTCACGAATACTACACTGTATCCTTATTTAACATTTATCTACTTAACCTAAGTTCGTCAGCGTACACATTGTAAATGTGGTAAACAATAAAGTATATTATTATCAAACTTAATATAAAATGCTTATTAACTACTAAACGCTTTACTTAGAATTAATAAGTGTGACAAACTATTAAAATAATAGTAATAATAATTAGCAATTACACAAGTGTGTGCGTGCGACCAGAACAATGAAATTGTGATTATTCATAAGTTTCAAAGATTGGTTGATGGGTGCTTGTAATAAATGTCTTACAAGGATAATAATTTCGTGCAACAGAGACAACAATTACCAAATACTAATTACCAAACTTTACATTTCCTTGTATTTAAGTTATAACAATCACATTCATACAAAATCCAAACTCGAGTCATGACATACGAGACATAGATTAATAGCCATTATTCATTAAAACTCTTGTACACTATGCAGTGAGCTACACATAGTTAAGCTTTCCTTTGTTTAAAAATTTACTGAAACTAGGTGCATCTCATCCGATTAAATGAAGTTAAGATGCAATTTTGTTTAAACTGCAACACAAAAATCTTGTGAATAAAACTACAATAGAGTAACTACCTAATTAATTGTGTGCTAAGAATTTGAGACTAAGGACTTATACACATATACAACTCTAAGGTGACTATGAGTGACTTTACCAAATGAGGGTGCAATTATTATTAAGCTGTCATAATAGCATTTCATACTTGAACAGGACTTTCGTGCATGTGAAGCTTTTAAGAGGAGGAAGTAAGAAATTATTTAAACCGAATCTCTGTGTTAAACAACGACAACATGACAAAAAACAGACGGTAGGAAGAAACAAGGACTGCTGAAGTAATCCTTGTATTCTACCTGCCCTACAGTTAGTTATAGTACCCCATCGAATGTGCGCGATATTTCCTAAATTGGGTCATCATCATATTTACTTTAGTCGTAAACTATTTCACTCTGTAGTTTATAATTTAGAATCACATTTATTAACTTCCTATACAGTCTATCTGTGTAATGATTATGATTTTATGTACTCGCGTTTGGTATGGTAGCTGAGAGGACTGGATATTCGAAATCCTTCCGTTCTTGTGTACTTTTTAACCTAATATGATATCCGTGTTTATTCATCTAATTTTCTGTTTATTTACAGATGACAGAAGACAGAGTTTCATTCATATACACGCTCATTCAAAACCTAACCAAAACGATTTCCATTTGTGCTCATTACTTTTGTACATATACTTGTTCTCTGACACACCCCGAAAGACATTCATATTTGTACCTAAACACTTTATTCTTACTGACACGCGGAACGCGGAATTTTCTGCTAATTGATTGATAAGGGGAAGGCACGTTTGTTTTAGAGAAAGAATACAACAACAATGAAGGTACACAGGTAGTAATAAATGTAGTCTACATCCAATGGGCATTGTGAAGAAAACGAGAGTGCATAACAAAGAGATCTATCTCATCTGCACACGTACATTTAACAACAAGATATATGTAACATTACATTCCGTCTACAAGAGGCTCATTAATTGCAGTTTGCAAATTAATCTATCGAGAGATCACGTGCTGCTTTAATATTTTGGTAGACATTCCACCACCGTCAGCCAGCAACCTAAAATGGTATCTATCGCAAATACACTGTATAGCATTTGCCAATTAAATTATTAAACCCCTTTCGATCTCTCTCGTCGTCTCTTCCGCGACAAAATCTAAAGCAAAGCTGTAGCCAACTTGATTCTATTCTGGCCACCTCATGGTAAAAGTAATAACTCGATAATGAACCCTCCTCTGTGTCTGGGTATCCTATCAACTACCTAATTACTAATTAATTAGTTACTTTGAATTACGATTTACCTTCTTCTCACCCATTCATCATCATTTAACACTCATCTCTCAGCTCTGAATATTGTTACATAATATTATAGGTAGCGTACATTAAGAAAAGTATTTCTATCTATTACATGCTATGTATTATTTACATAAGTAACCTTCACAATGATGCATCGTTAAATTTTGTCTCAAAAATAAAAACATTTATGCACATTTTATGATAAGTAACATATTCCACTCTGCGGTTTTATACGGCCAGCTAATTTTCTAAAAAATTAATGGCCACTGTCTTTAAAGTCAAAAAATGATATATGCTATTTAAGTAAGTATTAACGGATGAATATATCTTCTAAAAATGAATGTATATGTACACTGAGGATCTTCATAAATAGTATAATATATTTCTATCAACTCTCTCCTTTTCTACATTCGTATTAATAATGCTAGCTTTTTCGCCTATAAATCCTACCGACCGGGTTTCATTCACCGTCCATATATTCGCAGCTTTTTCTTAAAAATATTTCTAATACACTTGTTATATTTACGTAAATTTTTGTTCCCGTTTTCATGACTTGTCTAAGTTGGGTTTGAAATCGAATGTGTGTGCACTCTTATGATTTACTGTGTGATTTTTTGCGACCCCAGGACAGACTTAAAGGTTTGACCATTTCCTGTGTAGATAATATCCTTTATAATCAATGTATGTAATAGTAGTATATTCTGTGATGTTGGAGGAACTTTCTCCAATTTGTAAAGATTTTGTGTTGAAATAGATTGTGATGAAAGAACTTGAGTTTTGAGATTGATTTCATTATTATATAATAATAATAAAGAACCACCACCACCACTTGGCACTCTCATTCAATAGGAAAAGATGATACAAAGTTTCTTTTTGTATAAAAATCTAATACACTTTGGGCACAACAATTAAATGATGGACACGCACACCCTCCGACTCATCTCTACGTCTTATGGCTTAAGTGGTTGTGGTATTACCTTTCATAGTGATGCAACAGACTACAAGTAACAATAATAGTACACATGGTCCATCAGCTTTTATCTATTTGCTGCAGTAACACTTATAAAGTAACATTTTGATTGATGATTTCATGATATGAGAAGATCACATTTAGAGAGCTTTTAGGAAAGAAGCAGTTTGTAGAGAATGATTGCATCAAATGAGATAATGCGCACGTAGAAATACCAAAAACCAGAGCAAATGTATTTGACAATGTTGGTCAGGTGTGGTGGACACTTCTTCAATGCATTGGGCTATTTACGATGAGAAATATTGGCAAATGGTCACCCTCTTGATCTTTCGGATCGCAAGAATGTTGTGAAGATACGTTGAAGATGTTTAGTCTTCATCTTTCTTCTCTGGCTTTAAATCCACCATGGCATGGAGCTCCTCAGGACTGTACCTAAAATTACCAAACCATAATTAATTAAATGGGGGCTTCTAGACAACAATGGATGGAACTTGACAGGTGAAAGCGTCTCCCTGGACGGATGTTTTTTCTCTCACGCATCAATTGCACTGTTCCTTCCTTCTATTCCAACTCATTGTGCAAAACTTTTAACGTTGAAGTCTTAAAAATTGCTACTAACCCCAATAAGCTCTGGAGGTCGCAGACGAACCGGTACACGTATCGCTTTCCAGCTGTTTTGTGAATGATATTTTTATCGTAGTAGTAACGAAGCCCACGGCTTAATTTTTCGTAGTTCATCTTAGGCTTATTCTTGCGGATTCCCCAACGCCGAGCTACTTCATCGGGATCTGTCAGCTTGAACTCCCAGCCATCTCCAGTCCATGAAATGAAGCTCTGACAGGTTTTGTCTGTCAAAAGCTCAAGTAAAAATTGCCAGAGTTGAATGGGTCCTGAGCCTGTAAAACAAGGACCTCCTGCTCCGCCTGGTCCTGTAATGATGTAAAAATATCATCACATTACTGAAATAAGTAAGCGTCATCTCCACTCTCCATCACTACATTTCTCAAATGCACACCTGTGTAACCCCCAAGCATAGATGTAGGGATGACTGGTTTGATATCACCATTGCTTGACAAATGGGAATGATGTCCATTATGATGATGGGAATGATGATGGGACATTTGTTGCTGACCATTCTGGACTTGTTCTCTGTTGTGATTATGACTGAGGTGTGACGGAAGGTAAGCTGGATGTGGGAGGTGGTGATTTCCAAGTTGTTGCATATCAACAGGAGTGTTCCCTCCACTGCCACCACCCCCACTTCCTGACGAGGTCAAACCTGAGCTTCCACTGGGAGACCAATGCTCCGGGGTAGGAACTCCACTTCCAGGAACCGTTTGGAAAGGAGGAGACGAGTCGTAGTGACCGTGGTGGCTGTGTGGACTGCTCCCATAAGCGTCAGGGTAAGCTTCACCAGGTCCCGGATATCGACCTGATAATTAAATACAGCAACATTTGCATGAGTTTTGAACTCCCTTTAACATTCACCATATATGCTAATTTTCAATGCGTACGAGTTACGCAACATAAGATCACCGCCTCCATTTATTAACCTACCGTGAAAAAAACTGCGAAATATATTGAAATAAAACTTCGTGAGCCAGCTCAAGTGTGTACCAAAAAAAAGTGAGAACAGTTAACAAATGATGAACACTCGACTGTCTGACTATTTTAAAAAGTATCTTTCAATCTACTCCTGCTGAGATTAGTTTGCGAGGACGAAGTGCAATAAATTCAGCGAATTAAATACGCGTCAGGTCATGCCACACCCTAAACTGTGATTCTCATTATGCATTCCCTTACATACAGCAGCAGCAGCAGCAGCCAAGAAAAGTGTATTTTGAAAACAATTACTAAATCAAGGCTTTATAATTTGATTCACTAGGTTGCTCCTTCCTTGATAGCCTCTCTCGCTAACGTAAAATATATCCACACTGACTATCGAACAATATATTATGTACAATCAGGAATATTTCAGCCGTATACTCTATAATAAATGGCTCTCCTACGCATTCTAAGCTAATTCTTCCACCAAGTAAAACTTTCCAAATTCTCAGCTTGCTTGGCAAGAGACTTTAAAGCCTTTCTTATCACCAATTTTCCACTCCTGTTCACACATCACACAGCAATTACGATTCTCATGAATCTCATTTGTGTTGTTAGGGCCCATAGGTGAATGTGCATTATCTCTTGAGCAATATACTACTTAGGTACGTCGGTAGTAAGTTTTCATTATAAAAACAATCAGATTGCTCTCAAGAGACTAAAACCTTCCTTATTTTTGTAATTATTCCTTAGTCATACAATCATGATGATAATGCTCCATGCATAGTCGCAGCCAGGTTCTGTTTTAGGTTCACTCCTGCCGTACTAATTTGTAATGAGAGAGAAAGACCTAGTATACACTTACTTCTACTGAAGTTCTTGTTGTTGCTCAAGAAAGCAGAAGGCTGGAACGATTTGTCCAGAAGGGTAGACGAGTAGAATTCTGGGGAATTCTCAACGTACCCCGGGTGGGTTCCCGTCTCTGATATTGAATGGTAATCTTGGTCGTTATCGTATCCTTGTGGAACATATCCATTTTCGTCCCCACTGCCACTCCCCCCGGTGGATCCACTGGGAGGACCTGATGTTCCGTTTGAGTTTGGACCGTTTCCATTGTTCGTTAGGTCACTGAGTTGTCCAACTCCATCTCCAATGTGATGGCTGTAGCCTGAATAACAAACAGTTACGAACATGTTAGAGTTTGTCTCACACTATTTCTCGAACAACACTACTGATATCTACGACTGACCACCCTCCTTTTTTATACGTGCTTTCTAATCAATATTTTTATGTGATAATTGGCAATAAAGCAAAGCATAGATCAGAACCTGATATATATATAGAATTAGATGAATAGACTACTGCTATTCTTGTTTATGACTTACTTTCACTTAATTGTTATAAAACGCTGAATAGGTAGTTAATATGAGTTCTCCTACGCACAAGCTACCGGAACAACTTGTTGTAAGTTTTCGTTGTATCCGAAAAACGAGACTGTTTGTAAGGCAATTAAATGGAATAAAGGAAGCGGAGGGTAATATGATCTATTATCTCAGGTTCACTGATTTGATTGGAAGGATATTAGAGGGATGAGTAAGATGTTGACAGACTTGATGACAAATACAACAGCACGTTTCCTTTCAATGCCAATCAACTTCTTGGACTTATTTTAGGTCATAATCTCGTCCCTAACTACCACACTCTGACACACGTGTGCTGGCTGACTCCATTCGTAAGGTTAATCTTGTCACGTAGAGCATATGTCTATTTATTAGGCCTTTCTCTCAACATAAAACAATTCAAGAAAGGACAAAGACGACTTTACGAGCCTTTTTAACATCATATTCATACACATAATAATTATTAGCGACTACAGATTAATAGTACAGATGCATTTTGGCACTTTGGCGCACCTCACCCTCACCCACAGCAGTGAGCAGAGGCATATAGTATTGTTGTATTTGTTGAGTCGTCAGAGATGAAACTGACTGGATGATGGAATGCACGAATGAGGATTGTTGAATCCACCTCTACCACAACACAACAATAAATCCCGTCAAGCATCATTCTCATCCTGATCATTACCATAATCTGAAAACGCCTCCATCTCATCATCTCTGACTTTTTGTCCTTCCATCTGCTCTCACAAAATCCTATGAGAGTGATAGACAAGAGTCGCGAGGTCTGACTGTACAAAACCAAGTCTATTATTATTAGTAGAGATCATTTCACTCAAAAAATCAAGGTCTTGACTATAAATGTCATCATCATCATCATCTACCAACTCATTACAGAGTCTTTTTCGAAATCCATATACGTAGGAGAAGTCGCACAAGTTGAAAATGATTCTGTGACTCAGTACACATAATACATAAAATATATTAATAATTGACACATTCAACATACGTGTATAAAAGTCACCCATATCACCGTTTTATTTTGATTGAAATAATAATGGAAGTAGACCAACACAATGAAAAAAGTCCCGTACGAAGCAAACGCTCTTATCATGCATATAATTAGATTAAAAGTATTTACTATGCATGCAACCTCATTTATTTCCTGCATGCTTGCGACTTACGGCATTTTCTCTCAGGTCAACTAGACAAGTTATTAACAAACAAGTGAGTTCGAATTCCTACCCTTGACAATTAACCCCAGAAGATATTCTCTGATGCTGAAGAACTGTTTTAATAATCCTGGGAACCAACACTCACTATACACTTAGGTCATTCGCTTATGGCAGCTCTGCGGAAATACATTATACTGGAATTTATTCACACACTTCCAATCAAAACTTCTATTCTTCATGAACTTTCCACAAAAAGCCTTTTCTTTCTCACCTTATTTCTCCTATCAATCTTTCAAATCAAAGCGGAAGACACCGTTTTCTAATTTCTCATCAAGCCATGTAGTACCTACCTTCAATTTACTGTGCATTGTTATTCGTATATGCTTATCGAGGTGTTTTTCATAAGTAACTTATGTGCATACAGATACGTAGATAGATGTCCAATAAAGAACATCACAGTACAATAACATATATATAAGCCTTTTCCGTTTCCTGTTTCAGAAATGCAGAAAGTCAACTACCTTCTAGATTTAAACTTTTAAACCAATCTTAATAAATGCACACACGTATCAAATCTACTTTTTCTACTTAGTCCCTTTAACACATCACTCCATTTCTTTTTAGATGTAATCTATACAATAGATCTGTTACATTTTACCACCACCGTTTTTAAATTATATACGTCGTGACCTTTTTAAGTGTTGGAGAAAAGACAATTAAAATTCTAACTGTACTTTTTAAAATAAACCACTTCAATGACGCACTATATGTACTCATCATAATAAAGTTCAGTGTTAATAATTGTTCGTTTTTTAGATGATGGTTCTGTACTATCTGTACGTTAGAGTGTTTCCTGTGGCATCTTTCTAATATGTACATCATGAACCTGAGCAATATGCACAAATATTTCTTTGAAATGACTAAATTGCTCTCAACTCACAATCTTATCATCATCGCCATTATTATCCTAACTACAAACAAAATTTAGTAATTCCTAATTACTCTTCTTTAAGACAGTGTTCAGATCATCTCACCTGTCACCTCCATCTAAGTCAAACATGAAACTGACTCGTGTTAAATATTTCAACGGATGTGTATCTAATGAAGTGTGTGTGTGTTCACACATAGATACATATATCGGTTGGCACTAAACAACAGGGTCAAACACCACTACTACCTCCATTTAAAGTGTTTTAAAAGAGTTCTTTTAACTGGGAAGTAAACATCCGGCTCTTTTTCACGCCCGCTAAGCTAAATATTATTTTATTGATATGTGTTTTAGTATTCGGTAAGATTAGCAGATTAGCTCATCTCTTACGGAAAGAGAGATTTACACAAAAGACTTTTTCTAACAAGATTGACAAAGAAAATTGCACTTCCACTGGAGATGATTCAAATACGATCTCTGAGATCAATAAAGATCAAACAATAATGTAATGTCGTATGGATTAGAGCTTCTCGTGTTACACATACAGGGAGTATGAATGGGAAAACTATTTCCTGAGTATACCATTTCATGAGAAAAGCACAAAACACTGATAGATTCCTGCCTTCAATTCAATATAATACAAAACAGGTAAACGTAGTGAGGGTAACAGGTGAATTAAGGACCCTTGAGAATTGTCTTGAGCCTTGTCCAAATACGATTCTCCCTGTAGCTCAATAAGACTCAAGAGCAGTATGTCTTTAAAGATGTAATCCTCCTCGTGTAACCCAATAAGTTTATCCTCTAAGCTCATATGTATAATAAGTAGGATTCAAATGAAATCTCAATAAATATGTAGCACAAGTGAAGACCCAATTCAAATACAACTTGTATATCAATATTCCACAAAGCCCTCATATAAACTGGAACGGCTATGTATATATGTATTGCCACCCTGGCCAAAAAACAAGAAAACATATAGACGAACCCTTCGTGGTTTCGCGTTTCCTCTGATAAAAAAGAGTTTCCGGTTCTAAAAACCTCCGCTTGCCTTTATACATTTCTACAAATACTTTTAGCCTACTTCTTGAACTTTAATTATTTACGAAATTAAATTGTTTGATCGAATGAGTGACCTACCATTCTTTTTCATCACACACATTTTCTCAGTAGGTATTCATTCGCACCAGATTATGTAGAAAACTTATCGTGATTGACCCGTGATACCTAAGTTAAGTAGTCATCAAAGCATCACACAAAAGTACTCAAGTCTTTGTATCTTACGTGTACTCTGAGATTCCCTAAAATGTCATTAAAACTATCATTCCATGCTTGAATAAAAAAACGGATATCCGGCAGACAAAAGACCAAATGTTACTCACGAGGACTCAAGGGTACAAACTGATACAAAACTATTTAGGCTCATCATTTTCCCGTATCTTGAAGTGATTTTAGTTCCTTCCTTCCTTTGTAATAGTATCAATATATCACTATACTCCCCACGATTATGTTGTGTATGGCCATGTATTATTAACTCCCCCACTCAATCCGGAAACACCGGCTGCTCACTCCGAAATGTATGACATGCTGGAGCGTAATTTTTTTGGGCAAGTGTTCACAAACTCAATCAAAATTTAGAAAAATCATTCCCTCCAGGTAATCCTGGTTCTTTTTACTTCATTAACCGACAAATATTCCAACTAACAATAACATGGACATGATTTACTCTCATCACGAACTTTACTTCTGTCAACCGAATAAATCATCTGCTTCTGCCAGCCTGGATAATTGAAAGCATCCTAAATTATAAGAACTCTGCGTTACAACTTGCTTCCTGTCACATGTAGTCCTCATATATTTATACTAACTGCTAAATGAGATCACATAATTGCACATAAGGGTCCTTTAATAAATTACAGGTTAATAGTCAGTAAAAAAATCTTACTAAAAATTACGCGAGATTGTTTCATACTGAACACAAGTTGTTATTTTTGCTACAATAAAAATAGAGTGTACCCTCAGTCATCATACAAATATGCGCAAAGACAAAGAAGACATGCACAAGCATTTCATAAAACTCTTTCCTATGATAAAAGACTACCTAGGGAAATAAATTTAATATTTATTTTTCTTTTAAAACTCGCGTATATGAAAGTCTGTTTGTCGTTATTATTTCAGCTAGCGATAAGTACAGTCATAACTTATTACAACTTAGGTGAGATAAATGCTTCCTAATCTCTCGCCTTTTACAATAACACACAGATTCAACACATTTAAGTGTTCTTGATGAATGTAAAATGAGTAAAATCAACCTAAAAGATAAACTTCCCAAATTATTTTTCTACGCAAGCACACAAACATTATTATATAACCCATAATTTTATTACACATAAAATTTCGCAGAATGAGCAACTCCAGATTGCCAAGACTGTCTAACATGTAGTTATATACCAAAGGCTGTTATAAACTAATTTATTTTCTTCAGAGAATTTTCCAAACTCTTCCGCTTTTCTACAACATCAACTTATAAGAAGTGAAGAGAGAACAACATTTATAGAAGCAGCAGCAACAACTCACCTGTCCAAACCATCCTGGACGGTAAATCATGTAATTGTAACATCATTAAAGACTTCCTTTCACTTCGCCTCTTCTGTTCAAAGACTATACTCCTACAGTTTCTTCAGTTTGCTTTTCCTTCGAATATTCGTTCTTCTACTTTTACTTGCATGAAATCACATTCACAGCAATACTATACATATATAATCGAGCACGAGAGGTTAACAAGCAGTTTCCTTCTTTCCACAAACTGAAATTTAAATCCAATAAGTCATACTTCAACTCATTCCACAGAGCAAATTCAATTCATGTCGAGATGAATCAGATTACTTTAAAGTATCTTATACAACCATTCCTTCAATAAGAAATGGAAAGACGACACGAAACTCAATTCAATCAAAGTCAAAAGTCTCCTTCTCCTGCGTCTTTCTTCCTGTTTAATGTTAATGCTTTCTCCACTCCAGTGTCACAAAGACAAGACCTTTCACTTTTCGAAAAGACACAAACCACTCTGCTCCCAACAAGTACACTTGATTTCAGCCGAAATTGTGTTTGCTATATTTAAGCATGCTTTTAAAGACTGTACTTCACTTGAGCTAATATTATGTCTTTACATAAAACAATGGAAGACAAAGAGCAGAATCCATAAACACAAACTCGCAGTCTAACCACCACACAAGACCAAACTTGACTGAAGAAACAAACAAGTAAAAGAATTTAACCACTACTACACACCACCTTCGCGGTCGGACAACTTTAACTTAAGGTTTAAATGTGTGTGAATAATATCAAAAATTATTAGAACAATACGTTCTATGCAAAAGACATGAGTCTGAAGAGCGATGGGAGTCAGATAACTGCCTAGTGGAAAATGGAAACTCAATTATGACTAAATACTTGATGGTGGTAGTTCTGTAGAGTGTAAGAATAATAGTGGAGGAATGATAACTCCCCATCAGTCCGTATTACTATGTAACTCTAATGCCTATCCTGTACTTATCATCCTACACGGACTTTTAAAAACTACACTCCTACACCTCCTATAATCATCTATACAGAAGAGATGATAGAGTAAAGGTCTCCTACATACGTGTAAGTATAAATATATACATACATACATGTATGAGTGTCCCAGGTCGCCCTACTTCATAATATTACTACACATCCATACATACACCCAATTCGTACGATGAGAGAGCAAGAGGGGTTGACCAGTGTGCCTGCCACTTCCGGCCTACACACCTGGTAACACTACACCACTATTTTTCATCTATTCAATCACTCACTCAAACTACTAAAATATCATTCAATCATCTCTCTCTGTATCAAGTGATGCAATTCGCCTTCACTTCCATCGTTTTTATTATTGCTTTCTTCTCTCTGTAAGAACACATCTCTCACCTTCAGATTTAAAAGGGTGATCTCAAGTCACCCCAAACTCTGCATCCCTTCTTCATATTATACGCAGCAGTTGATTCATCTTTTGACCCTGTCTCTATACTCTTTTATTGCCTGCAGTTCGTAATGTTCGTATATTGAGATGAGGTGAAGTATTATTTTTCTATATGCCCATACACAATCATCATCATACAATTAATGTTTGCACTTAAATTTTCGCTTTATGCCAATCTCTCTTATTCGCAATTTTCCCACACATTCAAAAAGCCAGTAGAAGAAGTAGCTGTGTGTATAATAATCACACTGAACTTCAACCCTAAGTATTCGTTATAAAATAACTGTTTCTCGGCACTCCAATCGTAATATTCACAATAATAATAATAATAAGAAAATAAAGTCGACAGGAAGGAAGAGTTTTGAAGGAAACGAAGCCACCACCTATAAAGGAGCATATGACGATGCCTCTTCACCCATTGCATGCAAATAACATTCTTCTTACTTTAGAGTAGGGTACAAACATAAATAAGTCGAACTACTTATTATTACTTTTCTTGTTAGGTTCATCTTAAAGGTAAAGTTCATTGCTATTCTTTCCAATTTAAAAGGCTAATCAGAAAGTTTCCCTGAGAGCGCGATGACCCACCACTGCCAACTTAATTGACTCAATGTTCGTTATCAAAGAAACAATCTATTTTCCCACAGTTGTGTAGAAAGCATTTTTACAACCGAGTAATTTAATCGCTCATCATCATGCAAGTCATGGAGAGGTGCTACTTTTGAGGCACTTTTACAAGAATTCCTCCCAAGATAACTCCTGTTAATGTTAACCTGTTGATTGCCATCATTACAAAAATAACAACTGACTCAAAAATCAACCCTGTTCGGACACCAGAAGTATTACAACGAGTGATAGTGTCAAGTCGGGGCTCTGCGTGCATAAAATAATACAATTATTTGTTCCCTATTGCTTGTTTAGTCTTTAGTATTCGTGTAGGTACACAACGGATATATATATTTGGGTATTATCAAGGAGCAGAATGAAACCGCGTTGTAGTAATATATATATACAGGACCTTCGGGTAGTATACTATACATGGGGAAAGTCGACACTAAAAAATAAAGAACAGTAAAAACAACTCTCGAAATTTTTGCATCCCACACATCATTCACCTCTCCTATCTAATCGCACAATCGACAATTATTTATTGCTGCTGCTTCTAATACTTCTGAAGTAATAGTAGCGGATGAATTAAGGGTTAAAAGACCTTTCACAGGGAAGAGTTCCGACTTTCCGTCTCATTAAAACTGCCCGTGATCTTTTTATACAATTATTGTTCGAATAGGGAGAAGGGCCAGAATCACAAATACCTGAGGTGTATACATACGTATGGTTATGTGTTCTCTCTCGAATTTTCTCACATTCAAGTAGATGCTAAGCTTATTTCGAGTCCAACTTCCGGTCTCTTCTTCCACCCCATCTTATAAACTGGCTAGACTTCTTTATGCATCACAATCTTTATAACTTTTTGCTTCTTGCATAATAATATGACATATGGTCAATTATGAAACGATATGATCATACCGCATGATAATTTAACCAGAAGTTATTCCAGTTGTGCCAAGTCAGTTATTTAGCAGTTGGATATCTTCTATCCAGCGTATTCCAGTAGACCTTTTACTTGCCCCCTTTGAGTTTTACAATCGTCAGATGGAATAGTTGGCTGTCAAGATAACCATCAGAGGATCCTCCAGGGCTCTACAATCAACTCCTATCTATTTACCTAATCTCGCATCAATTCGTCTTTCGTTCATTCACACAGTCCCAAGTAATTTTCTTAACATGCCTATGCACAACAACTTACATAAGAAGTAGACTAACGGTCATTATTATTAAATAAAAGAGAGATCGAGTGTGCCTTTAGATATAATGCAGATCAAACGGTTGTACAATGATACTATATAGAAGGATAGGTCTCATGATTACTCACGAAAGAACGACATTTCCTTATGAACATATATTATTCGTACTAATTATCCCAAAAAGTATGAAGCAACTCATTTCTTCATAATATTTCTACTTCAA
>Ga0194135_10001186_pt1 | contig 15331 bp, 15 predicted proteins | sample LitLau_LLRF_2013_FD_134024 | JGI IMG/M metagenome (GOLD analysis project Ga0194135, IMG submission 134024) | Freshwater sediment microbial communities in response to fracking from North America - Little Laurel Run_MetaG_LLRF_2013 (version 2) | ecosystem: Environmental > Aquatic > Freshwater >...
GCCCTACCCGATCCCCAAGCAGATCCCTCACATGCGCACGACACTTGGTCTTATATGACCGGGGCGGAAATCAGAGGCGGAATGGACGGTTACAAATGAATAGTTTTTCCTAAAAATTTGAGTTCCTCCCCCAAATCCGGTCGAATTTGAATCAATGTGGGTAAAATTTTGTCCAGGTCTCATCCTCGGATCAAAAGCGCGGGATTTGATGGACAAAGGATTCACGCTGAGTCAAGTGCTGGACATGTACTACAGCATGGATGGGATTTATGGGGACAGTGCAATTAGGTCATGCGACCGCTCTTCAATATTCTCTGGTACGACTGACCTCCGACAGGTGGAAGAGCAGGCAAGGTCATTTGCCTACTTGTACAATTCCAAAGTCCGACAAGTTGTGGTGACCGAACAAAATACCAACACGTTCACCACACTCGTCCAACAGGCCTACTCCAAAATGATGAGTTTTCAACAAAGTATGCTTCATTTTTCCCAAAGTTTTGAATTTTCTTTTGAATTGAGTACAAACTTGCGTTTTTTTTTTGCCTGAAGCGATTTCATCGGATACGCCATGTCTGAGGAGACCTCCGTCCACCGGATTCCCAGTTCCAGATCAAGACAAACAGGTTAAACCAATGGCAACAATCTATGCAGTCTTGGATCATTCCTCAACTTATGATGAGTTGGTGGCACAGCAACGTTTTGTGGCGTAAGTCGGGAATCCAACATTATTTTCATGCCGTGCGGTTCCTGCCCAGTGCGCACGCTCTGTTTGGTCTCCCATAGAAAACTCACGTTTGAGATGGACGTGTCTCCCAAGGGCTCACGCATAGGGCTCGTCGATGGACGAACCGGCCAAGTCTTGATTTCACCCAATTTTACTGACAATGCTCCAATTTTGGCCTGCAGAATCCTTCGACAACCTCAAGGTAGCCCAGTTTTTTTAAATGTCACTGGAGACTCAGCTGAAATTGTAAACTTTTTTGGGAAAGAAATGGATTTGGATTAAAAATGAAATGTTTTTCAAAAAATATTAGCACTCCAACAAGGAAACTTAGCCCAGGTCCTCCGAACACTGAAATCCGAACTGATCCGAGTCCGAGACGAGCAAGAGCGACTTGGGGACATGACCGGAGCCGGGAATAAAATCACGGTTCTCATTTTTGTTCAGGGGAAGAAGCTGGAAGAGTCACAGCGGACGAGCATTCTGGACATGCTAGAAGAGTATGATGAAGAATTCGGAGGTTTGTTGATCCTTTTCCTTCTTCTCTACAAAAATTTTTGATTTTGAGTCCAATTTTGATTTGAATTTCCAGACGTCCAAGTTTCCTACACTTCGAGCAAGTACCCGAGATCGGATTTTGAAAAGTTCATGTTGGACAATGACCCGGCCAATTTCATTCCGATCCAACCCCAAAATTCTGGCAACTTGTCAGACAGTGCCTCAGTTTTCGTTAAGGAGTTCTTGAAAAGTGCGGAATTTACTACTATTCTGTCCTAATTCCCAAGTTTTAATGATTTTGACGGGGACCTTTCAAATTTCTATAATTTGACTCCACAGTAACCCACGGGCAGCTGTCATATCCGAAATGCAACGAGATTCGCCATCCAAACCAAGAAAATGAACTCAAGGAGGGCGTGACCTGGTTCATTCTACCATCGGAAATCCAATACTTTGAAATTAATCCCTCTGAATTCTTCAGCTCTGTGGACCTTCGGCTTCGCGTGAGTTCGCTTTTGGAGAAAGTTTCTCCTTTTTAAGAAAAACGAATGGAATTTATTTTTAATTTGATTTTTAATTTCCCATTCTTCTCAGTTCACCAGCGACAATGGGAAAGTGCGCGTGTGCGTGACGCGAAACGGGGCTTACAAGTATCCCATCAACACCAACAAGGAAGAAAATGATAGGCGGAAGATTGAGTGCAAAGAAACAAGCGGGACTTACGTAGACCCGGAAACCATGCGGAAGGACATTGAATTCACTTACACAAAACCTTGCCCGGATCGGAAGCGGGAAAATTGCGATCCTATTTACGTCTCCATTACGCCCACGGACGTCCCGGTCGCATCCGGAGCTGTCGGATTCGACTGCTCACGTAAATTTCGCCTTAAAAAAGGCTTGACAATAAAAAAGGCAACTTTTCAATTTTGAATTTGAATGAATTCCTTTGCAGAGTTTGGATGTGAGACACCGGACCAGGTGAAAATCACTTGGACGCACTATGACATGCGCTGTAATTCAGCGTCTCAGCTTTTCAGTTCATCCATTCTTGCCTCCTCAATCCTGTTGTCCTTAGTTTACATTTGGAAAAGTCTGTAAAATTTAGTTTGGTCTAATCATTTTTAATAAAAACAAAAGTTCAATTTAAAATAAAAAATTTAGGGATTAGTGAATTAAATTTAACCGTTCAGATACTTTTGTGTGTGCCTGAAAGCCTAAAAATCTTAGACAGAGAATGAGTATTGACAAAAAATGATACTAATCCAACAGAAAATAATGAAATGATTTATTATTTTGGCGTAGATTCAAATCCCGTCTACACTAAAAAGTATTTTCATTGGATTGGATCCGGGTTTTGTGTTGTGCCAAACAAGATGCAATTTCTCCACTTTCCTTCCTGTTAATTCCAACAGCAAAGTTTTGGCTTGTTGACTTTTATTTTGCCTCACTTTAGTTTAGTCAAACCAAGCGGTGGGTAACTCTGGAAAATTCTCCCTCCTTGCGTGTGCGTGTCCTTTTTCTCAAATTTAGTTAAACTGGAGACAAAGAACTATTTGGAAATGCCTAAATTCTGGAATGTGACCAGAGGGAATCCACTCCATTACTTGCGAATTTATTTCAATTTTTGTTACTTTGCGGGCATCCTTCCATTTCGAATTGTTTACGACCAAGAGCATTCCGCCTATCGGGTTCAAACAAATGGATTCCAAAAGGTGAGCATCCCTCTTCTTAAGAGAAACGCCCGAATGGGCTAAATTCCATGTCATTTTATCTTTGAAAGTCTTTTCGCTTCACGAATTGTGGTTTTGTTTCAATTTTTCCAGGCCTTCACAGTTTGCATCCAAATTTTGTGCATGTGCGAGGAATTGATAAGTTTCCGTGATTCCGTGGATGATATCCGAAATCCTCCAGATGGGAAGAAAACGGATCCAATCATTTATTTTGAAATGTTTAGCGTTGCCGCCAATTTCGTCTACTACGCCACCGTTTTCCGAACGATTTGGTGTAAGTCAGGTCGGTTCCTCGCAGTGATTCAACATTTGCATGAGGCCGGAGAGAGGATTGCACTCATCCAGCCCGGGCGGCGGGCGAATGCGAACTTAAAGGTAAGCGCGCGCAAGCGCAATGCAAGGAACCGGACTTGAGGACGCGCATTCGTTTTGGTTTGATTTAGGCCCAGATTTGGTTCTACATTAGTCTCGTCCCATTCGTGATTTATCCGATGACGTTCATTGGAGGATTCTTCCTTCGCCGAGCCCATTGGGACTGGGCCCAACGAATCACGTTTTGGGGAACAAACTCCTCCAAAGTCTTCTTTGGGGAGAATAATTTCCTCCATTTCCCTTATCCGTGTCAATTAATTCTGGGGATCCTGCGCAATGTGTTCCTCCTTGGGTATACACAATTGACGACGGCCATGGAAATGCTCGGGATCACGTCGGCCATGATGATGTCGGACGCTGTCGAGGACTTTAATCTCATTGTCAAACATGCAGGAGAATATTCGAGCCTGGAGGTTAAATTTCACTTTTCGTCTTCATTCTTTTCAAAATTTTAAAATCTGGCCGACAAATGATTTTTTGCAGCTCCTAAAAGAGTACGACTCTCTGCGCACCCTGTCTAGAAAACTAAACAAGGGGATTGGGTGCCTCACTTTCGGGCTCACCCTCGCCTGCCTCCCCTACTACATTTCAAACCTTCTTCAATTCATCAACCCCGCGAGCGTTGCCGTCTTTCTCCGTCACTTGATGTTCTTTACCAATTCCTTTGGATTCTTAATCCTAGCTGCTCAAATCAACAAAAAGGTTTAGTACATTTTTCGGATTTCCCGCATATTTTGAGCCCCGCCGCGGTGCAATACTCGAGAAAACATTTTATGGTCTCTGCGGTTCTGTTTGCGTAGGCGCACGTGCTTGAAGAACGGTTGTTGACAGAAAAGGATTTCAGCGATATCTCACCAAATGTCCTCAGTATTTTTTTGCATGACTTGTCGAGTCATAACATCGGATTCAGTGGATCAGGATTCTTCCAAGTTTCTCCCGGTTTCGTTGGAACGGTAAGATTTCTTGAAATTTCCTTTAAAAATGGCATTGGATGAATGAATCCGCTCAAAGAAGATTTTCATCAAGACGCATAAACTTCACTTTCAGATCATCAGTCTCCTTCTTACTTTCTCCATCATCATCATTCAGTTTCAAAATTCCAATTTCGTTATTCCAGCAATCTCCAGTCGCTGACGAGAATTGACGGAGACTTCATTACAATTCAATCACAATTCGAACAGGAAATTTAATATTAATAACTGCCCTTTCGGAATTTCCAGAAATTTCTGCCAAACTTCTAAAACCGGCAAAACTTGAACCTTGAAAGGAGTTGCTAGTTTTCAGGCTCCATTTTACTCCTCATTTTTATTGTCATGTTCCGAGGCCATTTAATTCTGGAAATGAGTGGGCGTGGTGTGTCTGCTGGAAGGTCTATTATTTAAAAAAAAAAAAACATTTTGTCAACTTTTTCCGTTAATATTCTATGCCATGTCATCCCCCACTTTAGTTTTCCATATTAAAATAATTCGATCGCGGCGCAGCACAGCTTCGTCACCCTTTGGCATTTCATCAACTAATGACATTAAAAATGAGGTTTTGATGAGTAAAGATGAGTTTTTACTACGGGAATAAATAATCCCACACTTTCATGTCTAAACGAATCATTATTATAGCAAATCATTATAAAGTTCTCATCATCTCGGGAAAAAACATGTAAAAAGTGGAGTCTTTATTTATAGATCTGATGAAGTGCTTTCTAGGAGATTAGGAACACACGACCACAAGTTGATCCCCAAAGTCTATTTTAGGAATCTTATTTTCTTTTCAGTTCTCAGCTCGCATGCTCGCATGCTCCCTCGCACCTGGTTCAGTCTGGTGATGGGCTTCTTTGCGAATACTAAATTCTAAGAGTGGATTTATCCATTGACCAAAACTGTAATTAATGGCAAATCCAGTCCATTTCCTACGCCTCTACTTCAACTGTGCCTACTTCCTGGGTATATTCCCATTCCGATTCCAATATGCCCCGGAGATTGGGCGCTACGTTATCGTTAGGAGCATTTGGCAGAGGGTAAGTGCGCATGCGCCAGGGAATTCAGGGTCTCGAATTTATATCCATATACTTGTGATTTCCATACTTTTCCAGATACTTTGGACGTTAGTTTGTTTCCTGACAATTTCCAACTGCCTTTTTTTTGCTCTTATGGAGTATGATATCCAGAACAAAAAAATCGGAGGGCCCGGAAGACCGGAATTATATTTCCGACGTGTGAATTTAATGACGGACGGAATCCTGTTCCTCATCATTCTCATCACCCAATGTACGGGAGCAGAGAAATTACTCAAACTTTTCAATACATTGAACGAGTCCACAAGTTATGACTCGACGCACAAGAATCAATTCCAGGTAAGCGGTTCCACGAGTTCAATAATGTTGCTACTACATGACGCTCCAATCAAAATTTGTTCTTTGCTCATTCCAGATTTACTGGGTTCCGTTCCTGTTTGTGTTCCTTGGGAGCATCACAGTCCCGATGTTCCTCAGCTACTTTTCCTCCGCGTCGTGGGATTTGGCGGAAGGCGTCAACCTGTTAAGACGAAATGGCATTTCCCAGCTCTTTCTTGACAATTTGATTCCAGAACTTCCATTTTTTACTTTTACTTTTGCGGCCCTTCGTATCCTGACAATCCTGGCATACACATTTTTCATGATGTGTGGAGAGCTCCTCCTCCTTAGCTGCTCTTTCGCCGTCAATGACTGCCTAAACCGATTCTCGGGATTTGTGCGAGACGCGGCGACGGACGGGCAAGAGGTAAACGTATAAATGCTCAATTAGTGAAACTGAGCGCTGATTGGTTAAAACATTTGGGAATTTGTGCATTCTGAGTTTGATTTGATTACTTGGCCCGAAGGTGTATAGTCAATTCAAGTCGTTGAAGACGGCCATGAGGTTACTGAATGACGCCTTGGGCCTCCTGATTTTTGGGATTGTGTTTGGATTGTTACCTTATTTTGTGGTGAGCTTTGCCTCACTGGTCAATCCAGAAAGCCCTTGGGAATTTACAATCAATCTCCTTGAATTCTCAATCATGTATTGGTTCCTGGGATTTGCGGCCAACATTGGGAGAAAGGTAAAGGCGTCGCGTGTCACAAGTATAGAATAGATATTGCAGAATGCGACCCCTGAGCCCAGTGCCTATAATACTTTCTATGCTCATTCCAGGCGAACGTAGTGATGGAGCGTTTTATTCATACCAAGGATTTCTCGGAACTTTCCCTCTTCCAGTTGAACTCAATTCTCTATGACATCAACTCACACTTTGTGGAATTCAATTGTGCAGGCTTCTGCAATATTTCTCCAGGATTCGTTGGAGGGGTAAAAACAAAATTGTTAAACTTACGTGACCACAATCTACCAGAGGAATATTGTGAAGCTTTTTATGCAACTTTGCTTCATTTTCAGATGATCCAACTCCTCCTCACATTCTCCGTCATTTTAATTCAATTTCAAATGCCAAGTTGAGATGGGTATTAGCCATTTTAATTTACAATGATTGGCTAATAATAAAATAAACTCAACGTTTCGACCTTTGGAGAAAATGGGAAATTGGAAAAGAATTTGAAACAAGGAAGACTTAACAAACACTAAGCGTATCCTAGTTTATTAAATACGAAGAAGAAAACAATTGTGGAACTTTACCACAAGGAAGTATAATTATAAAAGAAAATGTAATGACCCCCAAACTCGTGTCCACATGCTTGGGATCCGCTTCTGAAAACACTGAAAACAAGAAAAATGTAAATTAGAAAAGGAGAGAACATGCATGGTGGAGTACAAATTAAAAAAGTTAAGCTCAAACTCACATTGGGTGATATGTCGATTCATTGTCTCCTAACTAAGTAGGGATTGCAACTTGGTGGTTCTGAGTGATGCTGTGAGGACAAACCCAGGATTTGCGTCGATTCTGGAAAGGATTTAAATTCAAGTGTAAGAATAAGTGGAATGTTAATGACACGAGGGAAGGTAAACTCTCATCTTACAATTTCGGCCACATGGGTCAAGAATTTCTCTCCAAACGCGGATAAGGTCATCCATTTCGGTAACCCCGCGAAAAGGATTTCCAGGCTGCTGAGCTGCTGTTGGTGGGTCATCCCGAGTGTCGGCAGGCACGACGGCAGTGGCAACCGGAAAGTTCCGACGAAAATCGGGGACGCATCGGCGCACTGCCGGAACTGCTGGAGGGAGGATCAGCGAACGAAGATCCGCTGGAGCATACACAAGGGTAGGTTCCCCAGCTTCATGGTTAACGTTGGTCACCTTCCTTGACGTTGGTCTTCCCCCATTTCCGCGGTTGCGACGTGGCGCTCCTCCTGAAAAGATGAAAAAACGTGAAGCAAACTTATCTGTGGATCTGATTCTATCCATCTATTCAATTTGATAATTCAATTCAATTCAAACTTACCTGAACGATCCCCTCCTTCTCTGAAGGGTGTCGGAGCTTGACATTGTCGTCCTCCTGCTGGACTTTGCTCTCCTCCTCCTCTATTTGTCGACATTCTCCAAATCAAGAAAGTGAAGCTAAACAGTTTCAGATGAAAATTTAATACAAATTAATCGTGCCGGTGTACAGGAGCAGAGTCAGTTGTCTTCTGTTGATCGGTTTTACAAGAATCGAGTTAGCAGAAAAGCTCCAAAACACCAAGCAGAACCTGTAATCTCCACAAGGAAGTTCCTATCAGGACATCATCCATCATAACACGAATCAGTTAATTATATTTCATTGCCCGAATTCAATCACAACTTGGTTTCCATGACGTTATCAATGAAACTTAAAACCGAAGATTTTTAATTCTTACGACAAATCGTATGTCCGCTGCTACTGCTGCTTTAAAAAAAAACTCTGTGAGAAAGAGAAAAACTCAGAGAAAGCTGCATGAAGATTTATATTTTGTCAAAAGATTTCATTAGGAAAGTCATTTCGCTCCTTTCGTCACTTTGTGCCGTTTTTCATGAGATTGGCACTAGAATTTAGAGAATCTTATTAACGTCAAAAGTTTTGGGAGTGGGAAATGAGTATTTAATGTCTTCCAGAATCAAATTCACTTAAATGATTTTTCACATTAATTATCATTTAGAATTGCGTACTGGTAAGAAAGGACCAGTGTAGTGTAGTGTGTAAGATATGAGTGTCGAGTCTAATAATGTAACCAAAGTTAATTAATTAATTACACAATTATTTCCAAGTCTTTATAAAACAAATGTTTTTGAGAGAGAGAGGAGAGAGGACTCCCTCTTCTCTCCAGGAATGCCTCTTTCCTATTGGCCGTTGATGACGAGGTCCCTGGATGCGGTGGATGCCTCCTGGGAAGATGAATCGTTTTATATTTATTTGAGTGCTTGGCAATTTTCTGCTGGTAGTGCTGATGTCGCTGGAGGGTTTGACTTGTGAGGAGCCACGTCCGCACATACTCTCTACTCGTGAATTCCTTTGGCAGTGACTGCTCTCTCGTCCATGGGGGCAGCATCCGAGTCCACATTTGGGCCGGAGTCCTTCCAAGACTAAAAGTATGCGAGTGCAGAGAGGTCACCACACTCTCATCCTCCTCTTCCTCGTCCAGGCCTGTCCATGTCATTTCCGTTTCGGACGGGTAGTCTGTCGTCTCCGACGGGAGGGTCATGATGGATTGGATCCGTGGTTGGATTTTCTCATTATCCTCCTCTTGACAGTCAGTCAGGAGTGGGTCATGGTTCTGGAAACACTTGGCACAGAGGATTCGGAGTTTGAGGGGCAATCGATTCGTTGAACTTTGAATTGGAATTCTTTCCTGCGTCCCTGGAGACTCCTCCTGCTGCGTCTCACAAAATAGAATCCCATAGGGTCCATCTTCGATTAAGTTTTGTTCTGGAGGAACTGACACCACTCCGCAAGGACACCTGCTCCCCTTCTCCACGTGCTTGGGAATGTTCATAATTACACGGGAGGCGGTTTTGATTTCCACGGGGGTAGAAGTCTGGAGTGGGGACTCGTTCGGGAGACGATGCCCGTTGGCTCCAAGGGGGAAACAAAAGACGAAATCAGTTGATTCAAGCGTGTCCAGGTTGTCATCCGGTTCCAGGAGGGGAGTAGGTTCGAGTAGAGTATTTGTGTTACGACTATTCGAGGAACCATTGCTATCATTGCAACATGTATCCGGAACCCATGTCTCAACTTGCCCCAGTCGGACTTCGGAACAGTTACGGACGTCGTATCTTCCGATTGGGGGCGGCGTCACTTTGGGCTCCCACTGCGGCGACTTCTGGAAGAAAGAGAAAGATCATGATGGGAACGAAAACATTAACAGGATGATTTCAAAAACTCTTTTTTGGGTACAAAGCCCTTCATTAAAAAAAAGTGAACAATTTTAACGAGATTTAAATTGCAACCTTTTACACGCTCAGGCGTAAATTATCTATCGATTATTATTTATTAGGCTCTTTAGAGGGAAAATTTGAAAATGAAAGAAACTCAAACAGTCAATTTGTCAAAATCAAGGAAGGAAATCATCATTTTCAAAAAAAAAAAAGTTTCAAAAGGGTCGAGAAAATCTATTTTTTGATTACCTGTTCTTGTTCTCTCTTTCTTCCACCACGGTTCTTCCTCGTTATTTTCTGTTCCGCCATCAACTTCTCACTAATGCTTGTATAATTGACGACATTGGTTATCAGCGGGTTTGGATTTTCCCGCTCCTCATCTCCTTCGATTTGTGATGATGATGATGATGAGTTTCTGGGATCATCCGCCGTTTCCCCTCCGTCGAATGATGAGGAATGGCTCCGATTGGAGGACGAGGGGGAGGGTACATTAATTTTCTGGACTCTGGTCCCAAAGAGGGTTCTCCAGGGAGTCAATCTGGAGAGATTCAAGAGAGCAAAGAGACAAGATCCAAAAAGGATACTGGCAGCAGTCCCAGTGACCAGCCAACGGAGATCTTGGAACTGCCAATGAGACAGGATGAGAATCCCCACGTTCTCCGCCACGACAAGGGCCGCTGGACCAGACCATGTCACTAGGGGTAGTTCCCCGCAGAGGGTAGAAGTGACGTCCCAGAATGTGACGTAGGAAGACTGGACAGAGCGGAAGAGAGTCCATCCCGGACTACTTGAGCTTGAGCCCAACCTGACTTGAACCCACGTGACTACCAGGAGAATATGAGCAAGGAGGAACACGCTTGTCCAGGATTTGATGATTACGAGAATGAGTCCTAGGGAGACGAGACGACAAGCCAACAGGAGACCACGACTGAGTAAGTTGAGCTCAATTTGAACCACGCGACACCAGAGGTCACTCTCATCCCCTTTTGAGTCCGGAGAGGTCGAGCATTTCAAATTCTCCTGAAAGCATCGCGTCGTCGCCCTCTTTCTGGAAGTTCCACTCAACTCGGAGGACGGGAGTGGGGTGCTGTAGGAGGCAATGATGAGGGCAATCACAATGCTCACGGATTCTGCAGCAACCAGCCAAACCGGGACACTCGTCCAGCTCTGTCAGAAAAAAAAGGCATCTCAGTAGAAAAAAAATTGCAGACAAAACATTAAATTTCAAGAAAAACGGCACCACTTCGGGGCAGAATTAGTTGGAAAGTAGGAGCGGAAACTTGTAGAACGCAAATGAGCTCATTGTTAAAAAAAAGGAACATTTTTATGCGGGGAGAGGAGGTGCATGGGAATGGGAGAATTAAAGAATAATTATTGCCAGACACAACACAATAATAACCATAAACAATCCCATGATGGGAATCCAATGTCACACAACAAGGGAGCTTAGCTTGTGCGTAGCCGGAATGAGCGTGTCATAAGTTACGACTGCCTCCCAGAACATTCATTCCTACTCACGTTCGCATTTAATACCAGACTATGAAGGTGTAAACTGTGACATGTTAAAAGCTTTTAAATGTTTGCAATTGCAACAGGAAGAGAAGCAGACAAGGTGAAGAGAGGCGATGCTAACTTACACTAATTGCAATTTTTACCTGATGGAAAGTAATGAGGGAAGCCAAGTGAATTGACGTGAGTGGCAGAGATTGAATGTAGGTTTGGAAGATGCGGAGAGCCACGAATTCCTGGGCATCGGCCGGATCGTAGGCAAATGCCAATTTGAGGTATCGCCAGGGAATCCCTAGAAAACAAAAACGAAATTATTAACCAGCCTCTCTGCGGAACGGGGAGGCCCCCCAATTCTTTCCCTTAGTTAAGCATGCTAATTAGCACAAATGGTTCTAGTCAGGAGAATTAACCAGGTGGGGGACTAATGAACTAACTATCTTAACTTTAAAGGACTTCACCCTTTTTATTCGGAAGGACTCCCAGTTCGTCAAAATGATTGGCTAAATTCGAACATTTCTGCTAGTTCACGAACTGTAACAATGGCGCATGTGATCACCGATTTTTCTAACACGAATAAGAAACTCCAGAGCTCCGCAGCTTAAAACGTTTTAGAGAACTTAAGTCGCTAATTAGGACTTTCCAATTTAGCTGTGGCGTTCATCACCGAGTAAGAATTAACTTTGTGGCATTTATGTGTGGGGCTAAAGTACCTCTTGCATCATTGCATCTTGAAAAGAATGGTTCTCAGTATCCGATTAAAAAGTGACTAATTCCGGAGGAGAGAGATCTTACGATCCCATCCGAGCAGAAGGGCTATAACAATGAGAATTAGAATCTTTTCTTCTCTGGGGGAAAGGATTATCGTGGGTTTGGAGGTTGTAAGATGACACCCGAGGAATGTTGACTTGTTTTTCTTTTCAATGGGGTTTGGGGCTTAAGACTTATGGGGGTTTAGTGCGTTGCGTTGCGTTGGGATTCTGATTATTCGGTTAAAGGTCACTCCACAAAAGTCCCTTGGACGGAGTGAGTCCCATTCCCAATAGGAAGAATGCATTCTTATTCTCCATTCTTCTCCACCTGGTTCCTTCATAAATTAAACTTACCCAAGAGGAAGACGTGCATGACATAACAGAGGAGTCGACCACAGTGTCTTCCTGCAAAGTCCAACGATTGACACACCCAGATGAGGCTTATTGTGGACACGACCAGGGACGAAGTCCCGAGTGACAGGCTAACCAACCAAACCCAATTCCACTCCAAGGTCAACGGAATTAGCGACTCACAGAAATGGATCGTCAGGAAAATCTAAAATTACAAAAAAAAAAAAACCATTTCATTATCATATCATTATTTATGAAAATTCTACTTTTAGCGGGAAAAGTATTTCCGTCTCCGGAGCAGGTGTGTTTTCTGTGAGACTTCTTTTGAAGACAAAATTTTATTAATAGAATTTGAAATCTTGGGTTAAAGTGGATGATCCCCTTTTTACTTGGGGCATCTTACCTGGACTCCAATTTCAATTAAGTAGGTAAGGATAAGCCCAGTAGCAGCTGACAGATGCTGGATTCGAGCACTCTTCCCTGGAGGCACAAAGGATCCACTCTGCGTTGTTGCTGTGATTGAAGCCTCCACATCATTCTCTTCCCTTGATCCCATTTTTCCGCTCATTGTTTGCTCTCCACGGCTGCTGCGGTGGTGGTAGGAATGGAAGATGTTTGGAATTTTAGGATCGTCATCCCATGATTAGGAAGATGAAGATGAGCTCGAAGGAATCTGAGAGAAATCAAATAAATTATACTCAAAATGTGCCAATCCCAAGTTGAAAAGTTGTAGGATTAAGAAATCACCCCTCCCTAGAAATGACCAGTGGATTTAAAACTTGGGATTAAAAATTACAATAACATGGTTGGGGAATTCTTTATATCAATTCAACAACTGAACGAGTGACAAAGTGTTTCAACTTTCCGAAATTCATCAATTTCCTCAAGTTTCCTTCCAGTTTTACAGCTTTTCAAGATTAACAATTTTTTATAGCAATTTTTTTATATAAAATTTGTAACCCCCTGACCCCCTGTTTCCATTTTCAAAGGTTCTTTTGTTTCGTGAAAATCCAAACTTAATTTTACAATCGGCGTTTGAAAATTTAATAATTCCAATCTAAAAAGGCAAAAAAATTGACGATACCAAGTCCCAAGCAGGAAACGTGTTTCCCAAGATGTAATATTACTATTTTGTAGACGGGTTACTTAAATTAATTACCCTTTTCGGCGAAAAACGACTCTCTGCTGGAATTTACGCTGTTCAGCACGCAAAGGAGCCGGACATAACGAAACGTTCTTCAATCTTTTGGAAAACAACAGTGCGATAAATGAAAAATGGTTCAGAGAAAAGGGCGGTGAATTTTGATTGAAAGGAAACAAATTTGTTGACAGGAGCTCATGCCGGTGCGGAACGAATTTACAAGTAAACAGTACAGTACAAATTAATCATTAATCTAAACTCGGGACTGGGACAGAACAGACGATCTTCCAATTACACTCACAGAGTCACTCTCTCCCTCCAAACACTCCAAAATGTTTTAAAACTTTGAAAAGATTGAATTTTTCAACAAGGGTCCACAGATTTTTTAGAAAAAAGACCCAACGACCCCAACAGTTTTCTTTTCTTTCCATTTTCCCCAAGGATCCCTTTGTTTACCTTTTGAGGTTTCGGGAAAAGGTGGTGGTGGTGGTGGGATATTACCTTTTAGGGAATTCCTCAATTTGAACCTTTTCTTGAAATTTCCAATTTACACTTTGACTCCCAAGGTCATTCCCTCACCCTCCCTGGAACTAATTAACAATTAAAGCTAAAAAGGATCGAGCACATGCACAGCAGAAGAGGAGGGAGGATAATGGGACGGACCACGGACGGCGGAGGGGATGATGAGGAATGAATGGAATTCCAAGCGTGTGGTTTATGATGACACAAGTTTCAATTTCTTGAATCGCGCCTTTTTTAAGAAGAAGAAAGTTTTCTGGTTTCGCGTGTAGGCACGCAGGTGGTCGCCCCATTCCTCAACGTCAGTGACTTATGACTGGGGGGTGACATTGGTTGTCCCCTACTGTTTTAAAATAATGTCAAGACCGAAGACGGCAGGGTTGACTTGACTAACGAGCGTAGACGCCCGGGAACAATCAAATCCTCCCAGGAGATTCACATTTTGTAAATGCTTCGTCAATAATTTATACCGCGGACGGACCAAGGGATCCCTCGGAGCCATTTCCTTTCCTTTCCCAAGTTTGTAACGACAGGGAAGGATTGGTGGTGGTGGCCTTTGCCCTTTTCCATAAAATTTTATCTTCAAATCAAAATCCGGTGATCCCTATCTCAGTTCTCGACTCTGTTCGAGTGCTCCCTCCAAGAAAATCCATCAGACAAGCACACACACAATGATGACCACGACCCCAGAAAAATTCCAACAACCGGAGGCCGAGACTTCCGACCGCGTGACATTGACTCTCTCCGTCTCTGTCTCCTTCTTCTTCTTCCTTTAATCCCTTTTGTCTCCGTCTGTGAGACGTTTTTCTCTGAAAATAGGATTAAGCTCGCACCCGTTCCTCTTTTCCATTGTTCTGCTGGCCAGAATTGCAATCTCACTCCCATTGTCTTGTCTTGAGTTAAAAAGGAACCAAGCCAGTCAGTCAGTCAGTCAGTTTGTATGCAAATTCCGACGGAACATGGCTAGAACTAATGACGACGCGGGAAATTGTGAGTGGACGTTGGTGGAAGTTGGAAACGTCACGATGAGCTTTCATAATTCCCGGGGAAGAGAGCGGATTGAGTGATGGGAGACAATGCCACCCTTCGGAATGAATGATTCTGAGCCTTCACTTGACAAGATGATACATCACACGGACGGAACCATCCCTTCCCATCTTCTAATGAAGTGGAATTCAAACTCTTGGCTTTTGTGTATTTATTTTCTCTGGACAAGGGGATGAGGAGAAAAAGTTACCCTTCAATCTTCGTCTCGACTCCAATTCAGTCAAGTGTGCTACGCCTTTTTCCTACACCCGGGAGGAAAAGGCAGTCACTTGGTTTCCCCCCTCTTAGCATCTTCATCTCCTTCATCCGAGGAGAACTCGACAACAAAAGGGCACAGAAATCAAATAAATCTTCTCACCTAACCAATAGATTTGCCACGCTGTCATTTCATCTTTCCCTCC
>Ga0194135_10001187_pt1 | contig 15325 bp, 12 predicted proteins | sample LitLau_LLRF_2013_FD_134024 | JGI IMG/M metagenome (GOLD analysis project Ga0194135, IMG submission 134024) | Freshwater sediment microbial communities in response to fracking from North America - Little Laurel Run_MetaG_LLRF_2013 (version 2) | ecosystem: Environmental > Aquatic > Freshwater >...
CTTTAAAACACTATTTACTAAGTAATTCTAACAATATAAAACAAACTTACGGCGTGGCTCGAAGACTGTAGTCATTATCGACAGTTTCAATCCCACCGGCTCTCGCTACAGCGACATAGCAGGATTCATTCCCAAAGTCAATTCCAATTACAGACATGATGATGATGTCGTTGACCTTTATCTACACTAACAACTAACAACAAGCTGACTATTATTAACACTGACACTGGCGACAAATTACACGACAAATTCAAGCACAAATGGGCGACAATTTTGAACAGTGGTTGACTTTTTTAAAGCTACGACGGATGCGGTGGTGGTAAGACAATAGAAGAATTAGTAGAAATGTGAGACCGGGTCAAAGCCGCCTGGGTAAATGAAATGCTCCCACACTCGCTCCTTGTGTGAGTGAGTAATTCCTCCACCTTCGTGGAGCGTGGAGAATGATCGAGAGAATTCTAGTCACTTACGCCATCATCACTACTACCGACTGTCTTACCAACTAAGACTCCATCATTATTTGCAACTTTGACACAACGGCTTTTCTTAATACTTAACACTCGACGACGCCAAGAAGTTAATTCATGTATCATGGTTGTCGAATACACTCACGTTGACGACGTTATTGACGTTGTCGCGTGTATATGTAATAATATGTATGTGATTCAAGTCATTGCGTATAATGTATGTCTAATAATATAATTGTAAGTGATGCAACTTTGGCTCAAGTATGTGTTTACATGTAGTTTGTATTCTTTGTAGTAATATGTGTATTATTATATTAGCTCCATGAATGATATGCATCATGTGGAGATGATTGCGAATTGCAATATATAAATGTTAATAATATCTGGAAGCTTCTTAAGTTAATACTACTTGGGGTTTCAATATAAAAACTATTTTGAAGGTCTTTTAGTGTATACATTAAATTTTTTTAGTATTATCCAGATATTAGTAATATCTGTGGGTGTATTCACAGGCATATTGCAAAAATGCTGTGTTTTTAACACGAATTGTCACACGAGTAGTAATTTAAGGTGTTGATGTTATTTAGTGAGTAGTAACTGTGAAAATTTAAGATTTCAAATGAAGTTAAATTAATAATACACGGGAATTGAGAAGTATTGTTATTTGTTGTTGTAAAGTGGAGCATGAACGATGAACTCTGACATTCGTAATTCAAATTCACCGCTCCGGCCAGCACGAGTCTACTTAATTGCTCAGGATCTCAGGGGCATTGTGAGATAGAGAACGTATGATGTTCTTCAGTGGGTCTCTTCCCCGCCGCGCCGATATCTGTGCTTATACTGCTGACTCCATAATATGGTACTCTTTGTCTCCCCCACTTCACACAAGCTGAAGTTGACTATACATTATAGAGTCAAAATTTCAAGCAAATTATTGTGAATTTGAGCTTTAGTCAGCAAACACTGCAAAAGGCCATTTTTAGTCCTGGAAGAAATAGTAGGAAACTTTGCAATAGTAGTAAAATAATTTTGTAAATAATCATTCATACGCTCAGCGCTTGTGTGTAAGCTGCAATGAGTTTAGTAGAATCTTCTGTGATTTTTCATTCTGAAATAAGTCTGTATTCTGAACGCCATGTAAGGAATTAACTTAATGATTGACACCTGACTAGCCAAGAGCAATTTTACTAAAGCAATTTTAGTACGGTCAGTACGGTACAGTGTGGTCGATGGCGAAAAGAATTCACCACGTTTAATGGATATGTACTTATATATACATATATCTTTAGTGATGCCATTCGTACTTTGGTCTCAATTGAAAATATGGATTGCTTTTTAATCTCTAATCTTTAAGTTTTAAATCTTCAAAATAATCTTTAAATAATCGTTGTTCATTTGTAACTTAATTATTCGAGTTCTAAATAGTCTTGTTTTATCAGTTTTATTACATAGATCAATGTGACACGTGCAATAATATTTGACACTGTAGCTTGTGCATTGTAAATTCTAATATAGTAAATAGCATCTCATTTCGCTTACTCCAGGCAGCAGTAATATATAAATAGCTTTATATAAGACTAACTACAGACATACGGTACTGATAGACTATACTCAACGACCAGCAAGCATAAAATATTGTAAGCGCAAAGGTTTGCGTAACGTGTAATTTTGGCAAATAGGAAATGAATTAGTCATTTAAGTTTAGGAAATGAAATGTCAGTGTGAATTGAATCGCCTAAATTTTGAAACTTGGATATAAACGGTGCCGCAGAATGTATAGCAATGTATAATATAGCTCTAGCCCACCACAGGAGTTTAAATTCGATTTGATCTCATAGAGATTTCTCATCCGCTGTCACTTCCGGCCTTAAATGTGGCTGTGCATACTTACTCACACACATGCATTGTTGTCTGCACCGTTCCCCTTTCTACCTTTAATAGGTAAAGGTGGGCTTTAACACCCGAATATGGAAGATAATGGAGAACACGAACGGAAGAAGAAGTCAGAAAAGACCCTTCCCCTTATTGATGATGATGATGGACCAAGAGAGATTACTATTAGCAATTGAGAGCCAGGTGAGGTTCTTTCGTGCTGATGACTGAGTCTGAAGCTATTGTTACCCTCACCAGCATCATTTTTATTATTATCATCTACTATGTCATACATTCTGTTTTCCTCCGTGTAAGCGAAACTGCACTGCACAAGTTGTTCGCTGCTACGGATGGAGGAAAACAGCAATAATAAGTGCTCGTGGTTCGTCTTCGTATTACATCGTCGTGATCGAGGAGTTCGTCTCTCTGTTTCTCACAACAACTTTCAACCCTTTCACATTCACGTCTGTCTATTGAGAATTAACTATTCCTATGAAACTGGGCTCTACCCCTCTAGGAAATCTCATTCTGTCTTTTCATTCTGCCTCTTCTGTATGTCTTCTCCACCACCACCTAAACATAATAGAACAGCATTGTTGATTGCCGCATTCTTCTTCTATCCATTTACACCTGAGTAGTAATAGTAGTAGTAGTAGGACTTTCATCGTCCATCACCCCATTGCATTGTTGATCGTAGAGTGGATCTGCTAATTCGCAAACATTTTTCTCATTCCATCCAGTCCAAGTCCAAGTGGTCTCCTTCGAACACATCTGCATTGCCTTCTCTACATGTGTCTCTGTGTGTCTCTCGGAGTTGTGTGAGTGTGTGCGTTTGTTGTGAGTTGTGTTTCAGTGTCTCACTTTAATAATATGATCATTGATCATCCAAGTGCCTAACAAGTAGTACTGTGTATTTATTTGTGAGAGTTTACAACGGTATTTGTACATTGGAAACGTTTATGAGAACAGGCATATTTACACTTTCACATTAATTATGATTATTATTGTAACATCACTAAAAAAGCCTTTGGGATCTGCTTCATGTTAATTACATTGTAAGTAACATTTAACTTCAAAGTTTTGTATGAATATTAACAATTTTAGTAAGAAGTCAATTTGTCGACCAGACAAATGACCGAGTGACACTTGTAGACTTGCGTTATCGAATGAGGGCCAAGTTATTAGTACAATGACATTAAAGACCCATGGATGTGTATTAATTATCCATTTTGTGTTCATTAGTTATGTGTAGTCCATATCTGAAAAGCTTCAAAAGATAAGCAATGGTCAAATGTTTCGAAGGTGCTGTGGCAGAACCTTTTGGAATGACATATAATAGGGAGACCTTGCTTAATGATAAAATTAACTTGTAGCTGAGGGCATTGTCTTTCCATCATTGATGAGATGAAAGAAGGGAAGGAAGGGCAACTAATGATAGTGAGGCAGTTAAGTATCTCGTAATGAAGTACGTGATGAAGAGCATACACCTTAAGGTCAGATTTGTGGCTGGGTGTATTTTGTTCATGTCCTCCTTGTTAGTATTTACGATAGATATTATTCTTCTTTGGCTAAAAGATTAATCCGAATCTGTCTTGCTCAGTGCAAATTAAATGCTATGTGTGTGCTTAAGTCAATCTTAATTCATACCAAGAAATACAGGTTCTATTAATTTCAGTTTCACTCAAAATGTTGAACAACAGCTTTGAGTCAGGTGTTCGTCGCATAAAGTATTAACCTTGCGAGGCCAAATGAGTCTCACAGACACTCACAGTACATATAGGAAGCACTATACATGCGTTGTGAATGTATTCTGAAGAGCCTCCTAAGTTGAAAAGGTCTTAAAAGAAAGGAAGAATGGAAATAATAGTTAGTTGTTGCCCACTGATGAGTGCATACGAACAAGTTAAGTAAATTGCATTTCATGAAAGTACACGGCTAATACTCAAAGTCTCAAAGAATGAATAGGAGACAAAGCTATCAAAGCTTTGAATTGTACATTGTATATTATTATTACAAGAGTTAGCAAAATCGAAAGTGGAAATGGCTGTGAAATGCTAAAAGACTTCTCTTCTCTTGAAAAATCTTCTTGAAAATACAAATGAGCATCGTCTATATATACATACTGCACTGCGTAGCATGGTGACCTTATTTTTAATTGTGGAGATGGGCATGAAAAATTTAAAGTGCAATGAATAATAAATCAGATATTATGATTGTGCTTTCACGTTGCAAAGGAATGAGTGTGATAAAAGTCACGAATAAAAATTTGCCGTGTTTACAGTCAACTTTCTATTTGCATAACACAATTTTAATGCATCAAAGTCAAGATCAGGTTGATTTGACAAATGAGCCGTCTTTCTTCCCTTTCATAAACTGTCTCCGTATATGCCTAATGAAGTTTTATCGCTGACATCAAATCCATGTGCAACAGTAAATCATTATAAGAAATTGACAGCTAAATTATTTTTTGTAAGATTATCACTCTTGTGTATCTTGAAGCGTTTAGTGTAAAATGTGACGGCGCAATATAGTTCACTTAACAGTTATATTGATGCTGACAATCAGAGTTTCAGAATTGGAGGACTCTGTAGTAGTACCTTCTTCTCTAACAGAAGAGAGGAAGAATTTAGTTTTTGTCGGACGAATTGAAAAGCTGTCCTTATTCTGCAGTGTTATTGTGTGTACCTTTAAGGTTGGTGTATAATACAATGGGAAAATCAGATTGATAGCATCTCGGAGAAATTCATAAACCTTATCTTTTACGATAAGTTCCCCACTAAAGTGAATACCTATATATTGGAAACATGTTATTATGAATTAAATTATAGCGTTACAAGATGTACTTTGTGCTAGATTTCTCCAAAATTAAAGCTTCATGCATTATTTGCCACATAATTCGATCTATCCATTACGCCCAGTACACTAATCCAGTTGCTCTACATTCCACACGGAATTGATATTGGTTCATGTATAATGCATATAACGGGGTTACAGAGGAAATACACTTTCACTTGTCAAAATGTAAAGGATGCATTTCAGTTTCAGTAATATGTTTACAGGGTCAGAGACAGAAATAATGAGATAACTGCAGCAATTTTATGACGGCAGTTGTCTGCATTCTTGAGAGTTTGAGAAGTTACAGATTTATTTCGGGCAACTATATATGTTAAGAATAAGATTTAAGTCCAAGATTTAGACTAGCTTGACCGTATCATTTACACCATATACTTTTGAAGTCTGAAATTGAACAAACTTTCGTTTGACACACACGCGGATGAGATTAAGTGTGTACAAGTCTTCAGGAACATTTATTTCGGCACAATTATGTGATAGATGGATTTTCCTTCTCCCATTAATATTATGAACTTCCATCTAAAAAGAAGTTCTAATTTACAATCATTCTGTCATTAGCAGGGTTAAAATTTTTATTGCAGAATTCAAAGAACACGCACAATTTTGAAACGATACCAATTTTACAACTGAATTTATAAGTTTCTTTGATGATATATCGCGATCTTTATCGGCATTCTTTTCGTGTACATACTAAAACTTGTCACATCAATAACTCAATGTGCCTAAATATTATGTTTACTCTTTTAGTTATATCTGTTTCCTTCAGAGCTTTCAAATCTATTCCTTTTAAAATGAAATATAAAATTTCATTAACAAACAATAATATCATGATTTTGAAAACGGATGTTTTTGGGATCAACTGACAACTAAGATGAACAAGCATTTCTATCTCTCATAATCCCTCATGATTGCTTTTGGTCATTATTTTCACTTTAGATAAAATAGCTGAGAATTAAGGTATTAAAAATTCTCCATCTGATGACTTTTAAACACTATTTCGTGCTGCACAAATTTTCCTACAATAAATACCCGTGAACAAAGGATCCATTATTTGAATCTTAATCCACCACTTTTTGTTCACTAGTCATACAAAAAACACCAAAAATACGGTTTCGCAGTTTCGCAACAACACATAAATGTATTTTGAAAATATGTTAATACCTCATGAGATGCTGCAGTTATGAAGAATGAGATTTTATACGTACTTGGAATTTGGAAAATATCAAATATTTGATGCCTCATCGTCTTTACGACAATAATTAGCACGTTAGCCACAATTGACTCCCTAAGAACCTTCGTTGAACATTGAATAAAAGTAATTGGTAGGTGGTACAATAATATGCTATCTTTGCCTTGAGATTTCCAAAGATATTGTACGTCATCTTTCTTCAAACATTTTTTTATTTCCCGTCTTTCCTCGTTAGTTGTCATCTATTTAGTGTTTATTTTCACAAAAATTTTGATTTTTAAAAGGATATGCGTGTAAAATATGTTTATGCAAATCGGTCTTATATTCCGTACTCATTTCGCGTAATAAATGTTAAAACTATGTATACTTATGTACGTGAGGATTTTCTCACGGTCGAGTGAATGGTATCAATGATTCTTCTCAGCTAAGTGAGAAAAGTTTAGAATTTTACATGTTGGCTGGGTGTAATATATCACATTTTCTATCAGTATTTATTTTTTTGTCCTAGTACTATATACCTGTCCACAATTGAAGTTGCTGCTCAGCTCAGTCACCGCAGTACCACAAGCAAATTTTGAAAACTTAGCATACACACATATGGTGTGGTTTAGATAACTACACTCTGTTGAGCAAAGAATGAGTATAGTGTTGGTTAGATGAAATTTTAGTAAAAATATGTTCCGTATTTTCTATGCAAAGGACAATATTGATGCATATATATACGAGTAAAAGCAGTAATTTGAGACTTCGTATTACAATTACAATTTACAATTTACAACTGGGATGTGGACTGTGGACACAAAAAACTTACTTTTTCAAAGTTGAACACACACCTTGCAGCAGACTTCCCATCCTGTGTGATGCTCAACCGTAATCATACATAATATCATATTGATAAGCCAAAAGAAGAGTATTTTCTGAAGCTGCAGCAATCTTATTGGCTGGGTTGGGTGGCAGTGTTGTGCATCCTTGACGATTTCCTATAAAATTGAAGCTGTGTCTTACTGTCTTATGACTACAGTTATGCGAAGTGCACCTTCTTTATAGCTACTACAATATAATATATTAACTACAAGTGCCGTATAGCATGGTACTTCTCGCGAACGTGCATTGCATTGCATACTATTTGTCGTCCTGACTTGTAGAAAACGCATACAATGGGTTTCATGGAGAGTGAACAGGATAATTTTATTGTATTGTTAGATTATATAAAATTGAAAAGTGTCCAAGAAGGAAATGCAGTGTTCTCAAACATTTGGGAATTGGAGTTTATATCTGAAGCTTACCAAAATAATTTGTATTCTTTCTCTTTACATGATAAATAATAATCAATACCAGTGAGGATATAATCTTAAGAGTAACTGTTTGATCTACAGAATACAACTGCGTGTAGACGTCTATTAACTTTCAAAAAGAATAGACTATTATTTATTGTCGAAGTTGGTGGATAAATGAACACTTGTGGTCATGCGAAACAAGTCCTGTTAAGCCTCTTAATAGTCTGCCCAGCTCTCCAAAAACGGAAACTGGCTATGATCTTCCATGAACTTTCAGAATTTCAGTACAGTCTGAGCTGACGTGGATGAAAGAGTGGGATGAAATTGTTGTTGGGTTGCGTTGTGTTTCGATCTGTGTGTAATACAATAGCTCACTACGGTTTCTACAAATGTAAAATGAGAATTCTGGTTCCCCTTGTATCCGATTTTATGGTGGGGAAAAAATAAAAAAATGCTTAGTCCTCACCCACTACCGTTAAAGGTAAAAGCAATAAAGTAACTTAATACACAACTTCATGTTGGACACTTTGTACGTTATGTTTCTTCATTTCAATACGGATTGTAATCCATAGATTAGTATTACACTATTATACATATCGGTTTGCAGAAGCTCCCGTGTTCTCAAACATTACAATTACTTCTGAAGAACTTATTTTACGTGTGTACATTAAAAATTGAAAAATACATTAGGGGAAGTTGAAAGAACAATCCAGCTAGGTGTATGTTAGTTTCTTATTGCTTCGGTTTTAAAGTTTTTATTCAAAAAATTTAAAATGAAAAAAACAGAGGCGTTATAATTGTTTCTACAGAGCTCTCGGAGATATGTACGCTCCTCTTAAAACGATGCAAGGACATAAGAACAGAACTTAAAACTATCATTCAGGATTATCAAAAGCGTGTATAAAGTTTCCTTCGCTCTGTGAAGCATTAAGTATGCTGCATCGAGTTTTTGTTCAAACTTGCATTCACGAGCAGTATGGAATTAAGAAGTCTTACTGTTTGAAAACAATCCATTATATAGGGACTGATAAGTCAGCAATAGGGAACATTATTACGAAAGTAGTAAAACTTCAGAAGAACATAACATAAGAATTTTGATCTCTTGCTTGGCACAATCGTTCATTGAACATTGGTAATTTGTTGGCTTCTTGAGCACATGTAAACTGACGGATGTATATCGGAAGTTTCGTTTCATAACTTTTTTACTTTCGATATGGACAGACCGTAGAAAATTGAGGCTTGTGTTGCATGATAGGATTATGGGTAAAATGTTTACGTCTTTGAATGCAATGGTTTTGCCCTTGCAAGTCTTACCAAGTAGGTATTAGTATTATGATATTACAGAGACTCCTACACCTCGTAACTTTAGGTTTAACTGTGCTACGTTGAACGTGAGATATTAGTAGGGCTTACCGTTTTCTACTCAGGTGAAACAATACCATGCATGCGTGTTCAACACTTGTTTTTTTATAAATTTCCCGTTCTTAATCCGCAAAGGTACATGAAAAATGATAATTATCAATTGTCGTGAAAGTGCCTAAGCATAAAAATGCTGTCAAAAACTACTCGCGTATTTTACACGACACTTACAAAACAAAGTTGCAAATTAATGAATTCCAAATTGCTGTGTCAAGTTATCATGCCTTTTGTCTTTGTCGCAAATTTTACTATTGAGTACACAGTTGTCACTTAATGTGCGACAAGTAAGTGTAAAACTGTATTTTATATAGCTACCCTTAATAAGGTTAACAAACCTTGATTTATAAAATCAACTTAACTTAGTTGATAGTTTGATAGATGTAGAGCATTCCCACACAATCCTCAAAGATGCCTATAATTGTTTGGCTTCTTTCACAGACCTCAAGCACAAGAACCCGTTGATAAGAAGTAATCAAGATGAGTTCGAAGATTCTCTCACGCGGAGGAACGGTCTTGGGTCATAATGGGACAACTAATGGAACAAGTTTGGCAATGCGAGATATTGCTGGTTTACAAGAAGTTGACAAATCTGAGGTGGATTTATGTAAAAATATATCCACATCCCTCAAAAGACAATACGGATCAAGAGGTGTTCCTCCTGAGGTACCAGATTTACTTTCTTTCAAGGTGCTTATTATAATCTTGCAAGTTGCACCCAACAATAACCACTAGCACTTTTGCTTTTATTGCACTGCACTTAAGACATTGTTAAACATGGCTGTATTATCTTCTAAAAAACAATTTAACAGATATATTACTTGAGAAATCATAATAATTTCAATTAAACTTCATTAGCTTACTCGTTTTCAGTTTAGTTGCCGTCAGCAAGGTGATACTTTTGCATTGTGGAATCAAGAATTAAAATCCTATTAATTAATCAGTGGTGAAACTTCAAAATATTAAGTGCAATTGTTATAACTTTTTAAAGCGATTTACCATTCACATTCCTAGTTTGTCATTTTATACATCATTATCATTAGATATCCATTAAAATTGCAAATTGTAAACAGTAAAAGACACAAATACCGAAGGAAACTTGTATTTGATCGCTTCAGGCAGTTTGTATGTGTATGGTCATACATGGCTGATTTCGTTTTATTAAAAATTTATTTTTAAACCCAGTGGAGTGAAGCGAAGGAAAATATCGCTAAAAATCCATATATTTGCAATCTTGTTGGCAGGTATATAGAAAGGATCCCTCACAACTAAAGGTAGTAGCAAATGAATGAATAGTAATGTGAATGAAGTAGTGTGTATCGAAGATATCACATTGTGTAACGTATAAAATAATAGTAAATTTCAGAGAAGATTCATTGGGATGAAATGCTACACAGTACACACTCACACTCATGAATTTTAGATGGACGAATGCATGAGTGCGTTCTCTAAATACGCTATATAATAAGCTAGGTTACCAGAGCTTCTGTTTTACCTGAGCAATTCAATGCAACCGGTACTTTTATAAATACGAATACGAAAACCTTTCATAAGTTACACAAATGCGTAAATAGAAAACTGTTAGTAATGAAATGAAGGTGTAGTGGAAATAAAGACACAAGTTTCAAGCATATGTTACGCTATAAACATTATACAGAGGAACAGAATAAAAGAAAGATGAGTAGTAGCCTATTAAAGCAAACGAACCTTCATCGTATTCAGCCTTACCTGAATTTTGCGATAGATGTTTTCATCTGCAATGCAAAACACCACAACAAGCATAATATATAAATGTGTGTTGGTTTACGAAGAACGGAATCGGTTTGTTAAATTGATGATGAATAGTTTGAAGAATTCTACTAACTTTAAGCATGCAATGCAGTTGTTAACTTTAGCTCGACTGATGAGCACACAGAGTTACTAAAAGTTTTCCAATGGGATTTTCGTTCTGTAGATTTTATTTTGGCATTATGTGTATTATTTCTATTTAATAACATTCTCTTTTATATCTTTCATCTATTCTGTTTGCTGGAGAAATTTTGCATATCACCAATTTATTGTGGCGTTGATTTGTTTGCTTCTGATTGTGATTTAGAGTTTTGTGTATGACGTGCCTGATGGGAATGAATGCATTTACGCCCAATCCAAATCTAATTCAGATGTATCTGTTGGTAAGTTTTTTCTTATACTTTTGCTCTAATTAGCTCAAGAATGTCATTTTTGCTGGATTTCTACAAAAGTGTGTCTTGCGATTGCGATTTTAAGTCTTCTGACGTAGTGTTTGAGTGATTTGTACCTGACTGCATGAGCAAATAATATTGTTGGTATAGACACATTTACATTCTTGTTCTAGACAATTTGATTCCTTCTGCTGCAAGACTGTTGCTACAACAAAATCCTAAGACGAGAAGTGATCTCTTGAGTTACGACAGGAGTGATTCGTTAATAGAAAATAGCAACTTTGACTTTGAAGACCAAGATTTTCCTCCAGAAAACGATTACGATTACACACCTGATGAATTTCGAGATACGTCTTATAATGACTACGGTGAGTGAGATAGTTCAAAGTTTACTTTTGGACGCGTCTCAATTTGTTCTACTATTCTCAAATGATTCCAACAAGTAGGTCTTGAAGTGATTCAGGAAGAAACAGAGAGCCAAATGTCTTCTGATAGTGAACAAGAATTAGAAAACCAGCTAGAAGAATATTATACCAACTCTAGAAGCCCAAATAAAATGACTTCGAACGGTCAACAGAAGGCTTTTGGTCTCCATGAATTCACAGACTCTCCTGACATAATGGGAATCGAATCCAACTTGGGAGCAGGAAATGAAGATCCTCCAAATGATTCTGAAGCAAATAACTCGGACGAAATTATCATGAAACACATTCGAATTCCTCCTCATTGGGACCCTGTAAGTTCAAGATATAGTTTTTATTCGTTGGCCTGTTTTCAATTGTTTTTATAAATTTTTGTACTCTTTTATTCAGTCACCAATTCTTTTGCGTCTATATGCTGTAATCGAGCCAAAACAAGTAAGCCAATCTAATGCATCCAAAGATGTAACAACTGGATTCCTCAGTATTCTAAGTGGAAACAGGAAAAAAGGAACATTTTGGAATGCTTGGAAAAGAAAATTTTATGTCGTCTCTTCTGGGAGATTGAACGGATATGAGGTATGGACTTAAAATATTGAAGCTGAAGTTGAAGTGTACATTAGTAGACTAAATCTAACATATTCATGGAGCTTTTTATAATCCATAATTGTTATTTTAATTTTAGAGAGACGACTGTCATGACTTGTTCCAGTCAATAAATCTCGTCGGAGGCAAAGTCGACTTTCTCGATCCTTCCGAGTTTGTGGGCTCCGACCAGGTAAAATTGAAACACTAACTAATTACCTACATACTTCATACTTGATTACAAACATAATTTTTGATGCCTAGAACAAGACAATGACTAATAGGATAATTGGAGTCGATGACAGTGTAAGTTCTTTTAATAATAGCCTTAACCTTAAACGCCCAGCAACTCAAGATCGAGTCAATAATGATACATTTGTATTTTAGAAAGGGCATTATTACGTCCTCCAGTGCCCCACCACTAAAGACGCATCAAAATGGATAGCAGCATTGCAATATGAAACACTTTCGACGGCAACATATGCTATTCCGATTTTAACCAAAGTTCCATCGTTGTTCAGGGATATCGTCCTTATTGACTTTGGATCTACAAATATTCGGGCTGGAGTTTTGACGCATCAGCGTAAGTGTTAATGATTACATGTATTAAAAAATAAAGAGCAACAGCTATTAAGTAGTTTTTGTTAATTTCAGCTACCCTACCTGCCTTATTTTTTGCTGCAGTCATGTCAGAGAATCCAGAGAGTGGTAAAAGCTATTACGGGAACGATGTCTATCTAATCGAGAATAGGAAAAATGCTAAGATAAAGTTTCCAATAGAATGCACCTCCAAAATGTGCCAGGTATGTAGACTGAAAAGAATGAGTAAGACTATTTATCTGAAAATTATATTGTTAAATATAAAGCATATTTTCCTCGTTGCAGAATACTCTCAATATGGTAGCGATTAAAGGATTTCTGCACAAGATTTTTAAAGATTTAGGAGTGCGACCTGAAAACTTTCGAATTATAGTAAATCTTCCTCGGCGTGTCGACAGTAGTTGCCGAAAAAATATACTTCAGTTATTGTTTAACACATTTCAAGTAAGGTTTCTTGTTTTTTATATTATTGAAAATAGCTAAACCTTACTACAATTTTTGGAATGGTGTGTTAAAATGTATCTGAATGTAGGTAAGAAGCGCACTTCTTTGTCACCAAAGTGTAGTTTCATTTTGGGCGTATTCGTCTGATAACGGCATAGTTTGTGACGTTGGAGAGAGATGTGATATTGTTCCTGTGAGTCAAGGATTCGTCTTAGGACATGCTTGGGGTAGAGCCCCATTTGGAGGTCAACCTTTGAAACACGCCTTGCGTCAAGGATTAGGACCACAGGTAAAGGGAGCTTATAAGTTCACATTCATAATGTTGGCACGATAATCTCACAGCAGTGATATATTTCTGTTTCAGGAAAACGGATTGTATCTGTCTACTCCTGCCGAAAATCTAGTCCTGCGGTTTATTACAGAGAATTTTATTTATATTAGCGCAAACGGAGCCCGAAGAATGTCTCAAGAATCTCAAGAGATAGTCGTTGAGATGGATTTACGGGATGTGCTCTCTTTTTCTAATTTGATTGGAGTCAACCAAAATGTTTTGCGAGGAGTGGCAGAAGGATTCTTTGATCCTGGGGTTTATGGTCTAGATTGTGATAGCCTTCAAAAAATTCTGTTCAAAAGCCTTCAGGTATTTCTGCATAAACATACACAGCATAATAAGAAAGCCAACATCACACAACTACAAACGTATGAGTATAATTGTTTGCGTAGGATTGCGGGATGGACATTCGTAAAGAAATGTCGCAAAATATTTTCCTAACAGGAGGATGTACGATGATCCCTGGATTTGCAGAAAGGCTTGAGCTAGAGCTTACAAAATTGTGCCCTCCACATTTGAAGCCTAAAGTAAGTGCATCATAAAATGATAAATCTCTGTCTACTTTATATTTCAAAGGGAGTATGGTATTTAATACATCGTATGGTTTCTCTAGATTCAAGTATCCCCATATAGGTATCATGCAAGCTTCATAGGAGCCTCTGTTCTTGCAAGCACCGAAGCATTTGAGAAATCTCTTCTCCACAAGTCCAAATACGACGATGGTCCAGGCCCTACTCATTGGCTCGTCTAGAAAACTAAAACTAAATCCATAATATTGTGTTGTACATTAGATAGCAAATTCACCATGAAGATTCCCTAACATGTGGACGTGATTCTTATCTGAGTTACCAAAGATTGTATAAGTAATATGTAATCTTCATGATGTAAACTCGAAATTTTACCGTTTTTATGTGCATCTTAAAACACGAAGTGCGATATTAAATTGAATAAAAAGCTAAATGAGTATGACCACAGATATTTTTTCTTTAAAAATGTCTTCTATTGTCTCTACTAATTCTTATCAGAGTTGTGTTGACGAGAAGCACAACCCTTTCACAGTAATTGGATTTTCCTTGCGTAGCGTGCAATCTTGCTTTCTCTGTATTAATATATATGGTCATCTTCCATATTCATAAAACTGATTACATCAGCGAAAGGAAAACAGTGCAATATCCCGTGCATGGATGTCAAAGAAAATATGGAACATATTAACAAAGATTGGGCAAACATTACCAACTCTAGTAGAAAAAAGTAAAACTTTTTTAAAAGTATCAATCAGATTGAATCAGATAAAACCAATTCTGTGATATTTAACTGCGAAACCTAGGTTTGAATTCATATAATATATGTATATTGTAACTTCTAGTTTGTCGAGATACGTAACAAAATGGAAACTAGGAATGAGTAAACACATGATAACTTTCAACATTCTAATGTGATTTCTGATTTACACTCAAGACACATCAGATGAGCTTTTGGTTAGAAAAGCAACAGAATAAAAAAACAAAAAAAAATCTCTAGAAAAAGAACTCTAGAAACGCAAGTCAGTCTTGAAGTCCTGGGAAATTTCTTTGACGAGGCGCTGGAAGGGAAGCTTTCGGATGAGGAGTTCAGTCGATTTCTGGTAACGACGGATTTCTCGGAGAGCGACTGTTCCAGGACGGTATCGGTGAGGCCTCTTGATACCTCCGA
>Ga0194135_10001188_pt1 | contig 15313 bp, 11 predicted proteins | sample LitLau_LLRF_2013_FD_134024 | JGI IMG/M metagenome (GOLD analysis project Ga0194135, IMG submission 134024) | Freshwater sediment microbial communities in response to fracking from North America - Little Laurel Run_MetaG_LLRF_2013 (version 2) | ecosystem: Environmental > Aquatic > Freshwater >...
AAGAAATCATTTCAAAACTAAGTGATGATCAATTGAAAGAATTAGATGGTGGAGCTGCTGAGAGAGAAGTTTCTTGTGTGACAGGAAATAACTCTTGTGCTACCAAAACTATCGAGGCTGAATCTTAATCTTAGCTAACCGCTATGAAAAAGGTAAACCTCTCAGACAGGATACAGCTGGACAGGGAAATCATTTCAAAATTGAATGATGATCAGCTGAAAGAGCTCGAAGGAGGCCAAACCACTTCCTTGTCTTGTATAACCGGTACTACTTCCTGTGTTTATCAAGTACCGGACGAATCCTAAACTGAGTTAAAACATAAAGGTGTTTTGTTTGATGACTATCGCCATTTATGTTTAACAAAATGAAAAAAAAACAATCTAAAACCATTAAAATTAAACAAAATGAAAAAAGTAAATCTATCAGAAAAAGTACAATTAGACAAAGAAATCATTTCGAAACTGAATGATGATCAATTGAAAGAATTAGAAGGCGGAGCTGCTGAAAGAGAGCTTTCTTGTATCACAGGAAACAACTCTTGTGCTGCTCAGGAATTAGAGTCTTAATACTACTGAATAATACATAAGGGAGCGTTTTGATCAGCGCCCCTTATGTGTTTTTCTATACAAAAATCAACCAGTAAAAGAGCAGCTGTCACAATAAAATATAAAGATTGGATTACTTATTAAAATATATAATATGAGATACTTAACGGGGAACTATATCATGATCAGGATGCTTTTAGTAATAAGTTTATTGTTTTTATCATTTTATCAATGTTTTGCTCAAAATAGTATTAAAGGAAAAGTGGTAGACGAGCATAAAGCACCTATACCATATGCAACCATAGGACTGAAAATAAAAACTACAGATTCTGTGTTGAAAAGAAATGTCCTGAGTAATAATTCAGGAGAATTTATCCTGCCAAATATTCAGGGTACATCTGTAGAGCTGACTATATCAAGTGTAGGATTTATTTCATTTAATCAGCTGATTAATTTTAGCCAAAACCCTTCGGTTAACCTGGCTGAAATTATTTTACATGATGACCGGCAAACACTTAGCGGGGTTACCATAGCCGCTAGAAAACCACTTATCCAACAAAAAACAGACCGTCTGATTATGAATGTGCAGGGTAGTGTACTGGCCAGTGGCAACAGTGCTTACAATATATTGGCAATGGCACCTTCTGTCCAGTTAATCAATGGAAAGTTAAGTATGGAGGGTAAGTCAAATGTTTTAATCCTGCTGAATGGCAAGAAGTTACCAAATGCAACTTTAGAAAGTGTTCTGGGATCATTGCCAGGTGAGCAAATTGAGAGAATTGAATTTATCACAAACCCTTCTTCAAAATATGATGCCAGTGCGTCTGGAGGGGTAATCGAAATATATACCAAAAGAAGTTCAGCAGCTGGCTGGACTGCTAATGTTAGCGGGAATGTAGCGCAGGGGTACAGAACCAGTGGAGGTGGAGCTGCTGATTTTAGAACAAGTACTAAAAAGCTTGATTTTAGTGTTTCAGCTGCCTATAATAAAGCTGGTCATATTGAACGCGGGTTTTCTGACAGGGATTTATATAACGGGCAGATTAAAGTAGGTGATTTTAGTCAGAAAATGGATCTTTCATCGGGCAGTATGATTGACAAAAGCCTGAATGGAAGTATTAATTATGAAGTGAACAAGAACAATAATATCGGATTGGATGTCAACCTGATGAAGGCCAGCCTGAGAGGTTCCGGAAATCTGGATGCGGTGATTAATGATCAGCAAAGCAGGCTTAGAAGTAATACATTCAATGATGTTTTGCTTAAGGTTGGATTTTCTAACTATAACCTCTTTTACAAAGTTAACCTGGATTCTTTAGGCTCCAATTTATTGGCGACCGCTAATTATGCCAGATATACCAGCGGCAAGCAACAACAGTTTAACCAAACGACAACTGATGAAAATACAGGTGATATTTCTCACTCACAATTTAGAAATAATGCCCCGGCCAAGTATGATATTTATACCGGAACAGCCGATTATACCAGGATCTTTAAAAATTCGGCAAAAATAGAGGCCGGACTTAAATATACATTAACTGATAATCATAGTAATCAGTTAATGGAAGTGTATCAGAATGGAACCTGGACAGAAAATAATAATGTACTAAGCAATCTTGGATATCAGGAGAAAATATATGCCGGTTATCTGAATATCAATCATAAATTCGGAAAACTATCTTTACAGGCGGGGCTAAGGGCAGAGCAGAGTTCATATAAGGTGACAGGAGGTATTGACTCCAGTTATTTTAATTTATTTCCGAATTTAAGAGCGGACTATAAGGTGTCAAAAAACTATAGCTCATCACTCTCTTATGCCAGAAATATAAACAGGCCATCCTATGATAACCTGATACCATATGAGTTATTTATTGATAACTATACTTCAAGCAGGGGAAATGCGTACCTGAGACCTGAGTATGCCCAGACTTTTTCCTGGAACCACCTCTACAAAAAATATAGTCTGCGTCTGGCTTATACCAGAACCTCTGATGCTATAGCTGATGTATTGTTTTATGATCAAAGTACTTTGAGATTTATTGAGACACAAAGCAACTTTTTAACCCAGCATCTGGCTAGTGCGAGTTTGTCCGTACCGGTGAAAATAACTTCATGGTGGAGTACAAGTAACCGGGCTTCATTATTCAGGAAGGAACTAAAATATCCTTCGCCTTTTGACCAGCACGAAGTGATCACCAGAAATAAAACTTATTATACCGTCAATACCCTCAGTACTTTCACTTTTGGGAGTGGAATTTCAGCCGAAATCTCAGCTTATTATAATTCACCCAGCATCAGTGGAATCTATAGTTTCAGAGCTTATTCTAATGTAAGCGCCGGTATCAAAAAATCTCTTCTTAAAGATAAGGCATCACTTAAACTGGATGTTTCTGATATTTTCTATAAAAACAACCTCTTTGCTACGACCAACATCGTTCCGATAGTTACTGAGGGAATTAACAGGGGAGATACCCGCAGGGTCCGTTTAAGTTTCAGATACAGTTTCGGACAGGATGAAGAGAAAAAACGGGCTAAAATACAGGCTACCGGAAATACAAACGAATTGAACAGATTAAAACTTTAATGATATGGAATTATTAGATAAATACGAGCGCCAGCTTACTCAGCCGCAGACTGAAAAACTGTTGCTTGATATTGTGACAAAAGTAAATTCAACTGCAGATACACTATTGCCCAATTTTGGAATTGGAACAGGTAAGGGAGGAGCAATATTGTTAAACTGTCATTATGGTAAGTTAACCGGAGACGATGCGTATTATGCTGTTGCCGAGAAGTTATTGATGGCTTCATTACAATCTTTGAGCCCTGGTGAATACAAAACAGTTTTGTCAAATTATTTTATAGACCTGGCCGAATTTGGAGCATTGATAGGATATCTGGAAGAAAATGGTCATTTAAATGATGATACCGGTTTTGCTTACGATGAATTTGATACACTAATTGCTGACCGGATTCAAAGTACAATCGAGAAACGAAATTTTGGACTGGGAAATGGCGCATTAAGTGTCAGTTCTTATTTATATAGGAGAATCGATCGTTCACCACTATTGTACAACGCAGCTGTAAATTTACTGGAGGCTATCTACCAGGCTAGAGAAGGAGATCAGGAAACCGGATATTACTGGACGACTCATTATTTTGAAGAACCCAGAATCTATACTGGTTTATCTCATGGAAATGGAATGATCTTAAATTTTCTGTGCTCTATTCATGAGAAAGGAATTGAAAAAGAAAAATGTGAAGAGCTGATGCGTTACGCTTTGCGCTTTTTGTTATTGAACAGAGCCGATCCTAATCTGTCTGATTCAAATTTCCAGCTCTGGCTGGGAAGGGAGATCGAGAGCCGGAATCACTGTATTGTTTATGGTGATCTGAGTACTGCTTATATTATTATTAAAACTGCCAAAATACTCGAAGATGCTAATTATCTGGCCTTCGGAATAGATGTGGCAAAGGATACGATAAGAAAACACCGGATTGAGAATACCTCACTCATGGATGCCTCTATTAAATATGGTGTAAGTTCACCTTATATATTATACAATCGTATTTTTCAGTTAACCGGTCTGGAGGTATTCAAAAATGCAGCAGTTTACTGGCTCGATCAGATTACTGAAATGAAAAAAAATGAAACTGAATATTTAGGTTTCAACTCTCACTTCTTTAAAAAATACCCTGAGGGACAGCTGGGTTTTAGTTTTGGTTTAGCAGGGATAGGTTTGGTATTGATGCAGTACTTGTCTGACGACGAACTTTCAATCAATGAATTTACATGGACACCTTAGTCAATAATTATGATACTAACTTGCATAATCATAGAAGACGAACCATTGGCGCAAGAGCTTCTACAGGACTATATTTATAAAAGAGATGATTTAATTCTTTTAGAAAAATTTAATAATGTGAACGACTTTAATAACTTTAAAGATAAAGAGGTCGATCTGATGTTTATGGATATTAAGATAAGGGGAAATGTTAAAAAAGATGTAGAAGAGCTTTTTACCAGTAATAGTTCCATTGTATTAGTTACGGCTTATACAATTGATCAGTTGGGCGATTATAACCTGACGCTGGTAAATAATGTACTTTACAAACCTGTATCTTATGAGAAATTTAACCGCTGTGTCGACAAGGTTTTTTATGAAATAACCAATAAACGAATAAACCATGCTGAAAACAAAAATTAACCCTTTTGATTTTTATTTACTGAGAATGCCGGCATTATCTATCGATAGTTTGTTCGCTTTGAATAAAACAGTTGATTCAGATAGTTTAGTCAAAGCAATCTTCGATATCTATCAGTCTGCCGATCTTCAGGAATCTATTTTCCTGGCTAGTCCTGAGCTTTATCAGGAATTATTAAAATGGCTGGATAACCCTCAGGTAAAGAACGAAAGACTAATGTTGACCTTATATAAGTATGTACTGAGGATGAGCTCCAGATGTACACCTTATGGATTGTTTGCGGGTTTTAGTATGGGACAGCTAACTGATGGAAATACGGACTGGAAGTTAGCTAATCAAACGATCAAACATAGCCGGCTGGATATGAACTATGTCGCTGAGATTGCTTCGGCACTGGCCCGGCAGCCAGAGTTGAAAGTGAAACTGACATTTTATCCTAACAACAGTCTTTATAAGACTGATAATACTTATCGTTATTATGAATATAAACTGAGAAATAAAAAAAGGGATTATTTTTTAATTTCCATTAAGTCTTCGAGATACGTCGACAGTATATTAAGGAGCGTAAAAGACGGCGCAAAATATGATGAAATACTGAATGCTTTACTGGTACTGTCACTGACGATGGATGTTGCCCTCGATTTTTTAGATCAGGTAATTGACAGCCAGCTGATTGTTTCAGAGCTTGAACCTACAGTTACCGGACATGAGTTTTTTGATGTGATGCTGGAGAAGCTGGAAAATCTGGATAAAGATAATACCAAACTACCGGGATTGCTCAGGATCAATACTATTTTAAAGAAGAAAGAAAATCTTATTCAGTCATGTAAGGATATTGAAGAAATTATCCTCGAAGACTTTCCTTATGCAAAAAGTAAGGACCTGGTACAGACCGACCTGGAAATTGGCATGTCAGTAAATACCCTGAATAAACAGAGTGTAAATATTCTGGCTAAAGAGTTCAGTGAGTTGAGCGGACTGATTAAAACTTCAGGTCCGGCTGATCTGAAAACATTCAGGGAGAAATTCAGTGCAAGATATGAAGATAAGGAAATTCCACTGTTAGAGGCTCTGGATACTGAGGCAGGAATTGGCTATTCAAATTTTAGCGGCGCAAATACAAATTATACTCCTCTGGTGGATGGACTGATTTTACCTGGTAAAAAAGCAACAGGTAAAGTAGGGTGGACTGCTTTCAGGCAACTGGTGTTTAAAAAGTTCCATGATAGTCAGCAGACTCAAAGTGACACCATGATGATTACAGCCGAAGAGCTACAGGCATTAGGAGAGGCTGAAAGTAATCTTCCGCCAACTTTTTACTGTGTTGGAAGTTTTGTAGCAGCAAATAATGCAGGAATTGACCAGGGAGACTTTAAATTTAACTTGTCGGCCTGCGGGGGATCATCGGCAATTCCTTTATTGGGCAGGTTCGCCTCTTCGGTAGAGGCATTGAAGCTAAAACTGGAGGAATGCGCGATTGTAGAACAGGAGGCCTATGGAGAAGAAGCTGTTTTAGCCGAAGTAATCCATCTTCCCGAAGCGAGAATTGGTAACATTCTGCAAAGACCAAGGATCAGACCTTATGAAATCCCTTTTTTGGGAAATTCTTCTGCCGATGCAGATCACCAGATTCCGGTAACCGATTTAATGGTATCTGTTAAACACGATAAAATAATATTGCGTTCTAAAAGACTTAATAAAGTTATTATACCAAGACTGAGCTCTGCACATAATTATAGTAACGGGATCTCTGTTTATAAATTTCTGTGCGATTTACAGGGACAAGGCAGTTCTTTCTCTGTTTTATGGGACTGGGATGTGCTGAGTCAGCAGAAATTCCTGCCCCGGATTGAATATAAACATATTATCCTTTCAAGAGCCAGATGGAGACTGGAATCGTCTGTTTATCAGGAGATCAAAGACTTGAAAACTGCTGAAGAAACAGAAGTGTTCAGAAGTAAATACAAGCTCCCGGCCAGAGTGGTATTAGCTGAAGGTGACAATGAGTTACTGCTTGATTTCAACTGCCCGCTGGTTATGCCGGTCCTGGTTCAGCATCTGAAAAAGAAAGATGCTGTATTATACGAATTTATACATGATCAGGATAGCAAACTGGTAGCTGGCGAACAGCAGACAAATTATCTGAATGAGCTGGTTATTCCTTTTCAGACTAAAACACAGCAACTTTATAAAAAGTCAGTATTCTCAGAAAATAAAAATATAGTTTCCCGCTCTTTCCCCCTTGGAAGCGAATGGACATATGTCAAGATATATTGTGGTTCGAAATGGGCGGATACTATTCTGACGGAGTATCTGTTACCAGTTGTGACTGCACTGGAAGAAGAAGGGTTATTGCGGAAATGGTTTTTTATCAGGTTTTATGACCCCGAAGGTCATATCCGGATAAGATTTTTACATGAAAAGAATGCTGCGGTTACTGCCGGTATTATTAACAGGATCCAGGAGGTCCTGCAGTTGTTATCTCATCAGCGGATTGTGTGCAAGATACAGTACGATACTTATGAACGGGAGATTGAACGTTATGGCGAGCGGACCATGGAACTGAGTGAGACGATCTTTTATAACGATAGTACAGCAGTTATCAATTTCCTGAATCTGATCGAAGGAGAAGAAGGAGAACGGTACCGGTGGTTATTTGCGATGAGAGGCGTTGAGCAATTGCTGGGAGATTTTAAACTACCGGCAGAACAAAGACAGAAAATGATGGAAAGTTTATTTGCTTCATTCTTTGACGAATTTAACGGAAATAAACAACTGAACTCTCAATTGAATGATAAGTACAGGGCCATAACTAATGAATTGAATTTGTTTATGAACCCTGAAAACGATGAAGAAGAAATTGCAGAGGCTGTTCAGTTATTTGATGTGCGTTCGGTACTTAATCAAAATGCGCTGGAGGAATTTAAGCAGTTAGTAGCGGCAGATTCTTCTGAAAATGAACTCAACCTGTTGTACAGGCAACTTTTGCCCAGTTATATACATATGTTCCTGAATAGGATTTTTATCGCAAATCAAAGATTGCATGAACTTGTCGTTTATCATCATCTGGCAAAATACTATGCTTCTTCAATTGCACGCAGAAAACATTCACCACTTAATTCTCTTGTATCATGATGACAGACCGCCCACTTTTTTCAGCAGAAATCAACGAAATAATCGGCCATCCGCCACACTGGGTTAACCGGGTTGGCGGTACATTCCTGCTATTGATTATAGCTGGTTTTGTCCTGGTATCCGCAGTGATTGTAGTTCCCAAACAATATATTCTGCCGGTCGTGTTATATGGCCAGGCTAAACACGAATACCTGGTCAAAGGGACTATAGATGCAGGTCAGCTTGACAATCTGAAAAAAGCAAAAGACTTGAAAATAGAAATCCCATTGGATCATGATACCCAGGATAGAATAAATTTAACCGGAAAACTGCAGAATATCATTCCGCCAATAAAAAACGGAAGGATTTCTTATGTTGTCAGGTTAAATCAGGCTTCCGCAAATATCCTTGCCGGCAAATTACCTGAAATTGAATCTATTGCCGGGAAAATTATTGTAGAAGGGGAACGTAAGACTTTAATGAAATCAATGCTGCAATGATTTAGTCAGGATTGAGACCAAATTGTTTCATTAAGGCTTCTTTATAAAGTTTACCAATAGGGATTTTTTCTTTTAAGGTATACAAATCAATCTCATTTCCGTTGAATGATTTGATCTCGTCTTTTTTGATAATGAAGGATTTTTGTATCCGGATAAATTTATCTTCCGGTAACTGGTCTTCTATGCGTTTCATAGTCAGGTGCGTGACAATCGTTCTGTCTTTGAGGACCAGTTTTACATAATCCTTCATTCCTTCCACATAGCAAATTTCATCAAACATAACCCGATGTAATTTATGTCCGTCTTTGACAAAAAGATGTTGGTTTTTGGGTACATCAACTACTTTGGCTTTCTGAAAAATTACTTTGGAAGCCTTGTTCACTGATCTTAAGAACCTTTCGAAAGGGAATGGTTTAACTATGTAATCCAGGGCATCCAGATCAAAGCCGTCAACCGCATAATTGGGATAGGCTGAGATGAAGATTACATAAGGTGGATGTTGCAAAGACCTGATGAACTCAATTCCATTTACTTCGGGCATATGAATATCAGAAAATAACAGGTCTATAGTGTCATTCTGCATGTGTTCCAGTGCATCGAAAACGTGTTTACAGCTGGCTACCAGTTCAAGTGTCGGGATTTTGCTGATATAATCCTCGATGGTCTCTCTGGCAAGAGGCTCATCGTCAATAATTAAGCATTTGATGGTCATTTTGATCTTTGAGAGTTTGGTTTAACAGTACAATATATGGTATTAAGATTATAATACCAATAGCATCAGCTTAATGGTAACTGAAGATTTACTTTGTAAATTCCATTTTCGATCTGATTGGTTAATTTGTATTTACCAGCATAATGAATGTTCAGTCTCTTTTTGACATTCGCGACACCAACCCCTCCAAAATCTTCAGAAGGATGAACATTGCATACACTGTTGTTTACATTAAAATGGAGATAGTTGTCAATCGTCCGGATAGAGATTTCTACCCAGGATGATTCAACTGTAGCATCAATACCATGTTTAAATGCATTCTCAATAAATGGGAAAAGGATCAGGGGAACAATCATCATCCGGTCAAAGTCTTCCTGGAAATCAGTTTTGATACTGACATCATTTCCATACCGGATACGTTCCAGTTCGAGATAATCATGGATAAATTCCACTTCTCTGGACAATAATATCCGGTCGACATTAGACTCATATAAAGTATACCGCATCAGATCTGCAAAATGCAGCACCATCGGTCCGGTTTTAGGGTCCTGTTTGTTTACCATTCTGTAAATATTATTCATGGTATTAAATAAGAAGTGCGGGTTGATCTGTGCTTTCAGAAAATTGATCTCCAGGTTCAGGTTATCTCTTTCCAGGCTGATCCGCTTATTACTCTGATCTGCAATTAACTTGATGAGTTTGAGGGCCAGAGGAGGGGCGATCAGGTAAAGAAAGTCAAGAAAATAGAAAGAGACTGCCCACCAGCTCAGAATACCTGTTATGCCATGACCTAATATAGTTGTTACATAAGAATGCAGTCTGGGTGTCTGGTTGAAGTTGGAATCTATAATAAGACATAGGAAATAGGTTAAACTTCCGTACAGGACATAACATAACAGACCGGAGATGACGGTTAATATAATCTTTCCCTTGAACAACAAATTAGGAAGTACAAAATAGGAGACAGCATAGAAAATAGTCATTACACTGGCCAGGTCTTTTATGACGAACATCCAGCCTAATTTTTTATCAAATCTATTGTAGCCGTTAAAGTATAAAATGGACAGAAAAGTCCACATCAGGAGGTGTAATACGACTTTTGTACGGGTAGATTGCGTTTTATTCCAATCTATTTTTGTGATTCCGGAAAGATAGTTGTTTAGCCTCATTGCAGCGTTAATTGCTTTTGGTCATTAAAAGTAATGGGTTGGTCGAATTTAATTCTCCAGGCCTAAAGTACTCCTTTTATTTGTAATACAAATGATGATTTCATGTCATCCTGATATGGTAACTATAAAACTTTAACTATAGAAATAATGATGAACCAAGTAAAAGCACTGCGTTTCCCTCACTATAAGCAGCATGATATGATGGATTGCGGACCAACGTGTTTAAAGATTATCAGCAAATTTTATGGGAAATTTTTTGATCTGGAGAAAATACGGGGTTTAAGTCAGATAGGTAAAACGGGGGTATCCTTATTAGGTATCAGCAAGGCGGCCGAGAATTTAGGTTTACACACCGTAGGTGGTAATATGACTTACGAAAAACTACAAGTCAGACCAGTGCTGCCCTGTATTGTGCACTGGCGGAAAAATCATTTTGTGGTACTCTATAAAATGAACGAAAAAAAAGTATATATCTCAGATCCGGGCAGTGGTCTCCAGTCCTATACCAAAGAAGAGTTTCTAAACAACTGGGCATATACGAAAATACAAAATGAGCCTGCAGGAATCGTATTGCTGGTTAAACCCACGACTACCTTTTATGATCAGGAAGAAGATCAAAAAGTGGCAGTAAATGGCATTGGCTATTTATTGAAACATCTGATGCAATATAAATCTTTAATCAGGCAGCTATTTGCCGGATTACTTGCCGGAGCGCTTATCCAGCTTATTCTGCCATTTCTAACCAAGGCCCTGGTTGATATGGGGGTGAAGGGCCAGAACCTGAATATTATTTATGCAATTCTGCTGGGACAGTTATTTATTGTCATGGGGCAGACTTCTGTTGAATTTATAAGGGGCTGGATTGTATTGCATATCACCTCAAGGGTCAATGTTGAGGTCTTGTCTTCATTTCTTCATAAGCTTTTCCGCTTACCACTGACTTTTTTTGATAGTAAGCTCAATGGTGATATTCTGCAGAGGATTGAAGATCATAAGAGAATTGAAAACCTTTTAAGTGGCGCCTCACTAAATACACTTTTTTCGGCTGTTACATTTATTGTGTTCAGTATTGTCTTATTTGCCTATAATCCGGTGATATGTGCTGTGTTTATTGGCGGAAGCATTTTATATTTTGCCTGGCTTTCGCTTTTCCTGGCCAAAAGAGAAAAACTTGATTTTAAAAGATTCGAGATTACTTCTCAGAACAGGTCTAAGACTATGGAACTGCTCAATGGGATTTGTGAAATTAAAATCAACAATTGCGGTACGCAGAAGATCTGGGAATGGGAAGAGCTTCAGGCCAGATTATTCAGGTTTAATATCCAGACCTTATCCTTAAGTCAGTACCAGCAGATCGGATCGGCATTTATTAACCAGGCAAAAAATATATTTATTCTTTTCCTGGCAGCCAGACTAGTCATTAAGAATGAAATGACCCTGGGGGATATGATGGCCATACAGTTTATCGTAGGGCAAATGAACAATCCGATTGCACAGATGGCGACATTTATCCAGACCTATCAGGAGGCTAAAATCAGTATGGAACGGCTGGGGCAGATACAGGTTCTGGAAGAAGAGGAAGATCCCCGCTACAGTTATATTAATGCACTGCCTGAAGACCGGAGCCTGCTTTTTAAAGATGTAAGTTTTGTTTATCCCGGGGCTGGTAATAAGGTCACCATTAATCATTTGAATTTAACTATTCAATCAGGTAAGACCACAGCAATTGTAGGAGCCAGTGGAAGCGGGAAAACAACTTTGCTGAAGTTAATGCTGCGGATCTGTAAACCAACCGAAGGGGAGATCATCATGGAAAACAATTCATTTGAGAATCTGAGTCCGGATTTCTGGAGACAACACTGCGGGGTCGTTCTGCAGGACGGTTATATCTTTTCAGATACTATCGCTAATAACATTGCGCTCAATAAGGAGAATTTGAGTGTGGAAAGTCTGCAAAGGGCTATTCATATTGCAAACCTCCAGGATTATATCGCCAGCCAGCCCCTTGGATTTCAAACCAAGATAGGGGATGATGGGAAAGGAATCAGTGGTGGACAGCGGCAGCGGATACTCATTGCGCGTATGGTCTATAAGAACCCTGAGTATATTTTTCTGGATGAAGCAACAAGTGCATTGGATGCTTCTAATGAGAAGATTATTATAGAGCGGTTGAATGCCTTTTTACAAGGTAAAACAGTGGTTATTGTAGCGCACCGGCTAAGTACAGTGAAAAATGCAGATCATATTATTGTATTGGATAATGGGGCTGTTGCCGAACAGGGTACGCATGCTGCTCTGGTCAGCCAAAAGGGGTATTACTATAAATTAATTAAGAATCAATTGGAACTAGGAAATTAATAATTATGGAAACATTAAATGATTTTATCGGCTTTTTGACAAATACCAGCCCTGATAATGATGCCGCTAACCAGACATCAAGGGAGTTTAATGGAATATTCAGCTTTTTGCTGGGGCAACAGGACAAAGAGAATAGCTCTGGTGCGCAGACACACCGGTCTATAGATATTTATCTGAAGGCAGTTATTGCTTGTAGAAAGGATGATTTTGCAACCTCAGAACGTCTTTTGGACGAAGCAGATACCCTTCTGGATACTTTACCTGAAGAGCAGATCTTACCCAGATTGTTTAAGCTGTCAGCCTGGGCAAACTATTATTATAAGGTTGGACGCTGCGAAGAAGCTCTTGCATTATTGAAAAAAGGACTTTATATCAGTGCTGAATTAGAAAGGAACGGATATCCGATCTTAATCTTCAGAAGAATTGAACAGGTTCAGAATATGGCAAGGATCTATCATAAAATGGGCGATCTGGAATCAGCTGCTGATTTATTAAAGAGCGCTATTGTTTTCCTTTATTCGGGTAAAGCAGAGGGATTGGTCATTGAAGACTGGAATTCCAAACTGGTACAGGATGTACGTATGGTGCAGGAAAACGCACTGGATAGTGTGTTTAATCAGCTTGCGGCACTGAATACTACTTTAATGTATGATCCGAAATACAATAATGAATATTTCTATACACATTATTTTAAGCTCTTCCTGGCAGAGATGCCAACGGATGTTTACAACAGGGTGATCTTATATAACTGGATGTTTGTTAAAGCATCTTATTTTAATGATGATGAAGCGACCTATTTTGATAATCTTAAATCCTTTTTTGGGGACAATGAAGTATCCTCTTATTACGATAGTCTGAAGATAAATCTATTGGAGGAAGTGGTGACAGGGATTAACACGGATTTCAAAGAGAACGATTCGGCGGCCATTGCAAAGATTCAGGATTATGCAGGAACGTATCTGAAAGATGCTTTTGGGAAGCCAGCTAAAATAGCATTTGCACGAACTATAGTATTAAAGGCTGCAGTTTAGCAGCCTTTAATAATTACCCGCTATCTGAATGAAATGTCATGGTAATTTCATCTGATTCCGGCTATCCACATTATCCACATCTAATTTTTAGCTTCACGAACCGGTGCTAACTGATTGATAACTTTAACATTAATATGATGTTAAATCGCTCCGGAGTTTATTAACATGTCTTTAGTTAACAACACCTGTTGGTAACCCATACTTATCCACATTCTGGTCAAAAAAAATCGGCTAAATAATTGCGTTTTAGTGGCTTACTGCTGGGTATAAGTTTATGTTTTTTTGTTGGTAATTTTCTAGATCTTCGCAATCCCAAAAAGGAAGGAAGCTTTTTTCAGGGCCCATAACATTACCAATAACAATAAATAACTATGCAGAATACTTGTACAACAGTGTGGAATAATTCACTTCAAACTATTAAGGCTAACATCCCAAATCAAAGTTATAAAACTTGGTTTGAACCGATCTCAGCACTAAAATTAGAAGGAAACGTTTTAACTGTTCAGGTACCAAGTTTATTTTTCTATGAATGGCTCGAAGAGCACTATGTAGGTTTATTGCGTAAAACTGTAAAACAGGAATTAGGAGACGACGGACGTCTGGAATACAATATCGTTGTGGATAATAAAACGTCAAAAAGCAATACACCCTATATAGCTGCCAGTATGCCTTCCAACAGCAATACGTCAACAGCCAAACAGCAATCATTGCCTACACCGGCACCAATCAGCAAGGACCTTAGAAACCCTTTTGTGATCCCTGGTCTGAAAAAACTGAACGTGGATCCGCAACTGAACTCTAACTATACTTTAGAAAACTATATTGAGGGAGATTGTAATCGTTTGGCACGCTCTGCGGGCTTCGCAGTGGCCGCAAAACCTGGAGCAACATCATTCAATCCTTTAATGATTTACGGTGCTGTAGGATTGGGTAAAACCCACCTGGCTCAGGCAATAGGAAATGAGATCAAACGTACTTATCCTGATAAGCTGGTTATTTTTGTATCCTGCGAAAAATTCTGTCAGCAGTTCGTCGAATCATTAAAGAATAATACAATCAATGATTTTGTGAACTTCTACCAGGCTATGGATGTGATCATTATGGATGATATTCACAACTTTGCCGGAAAAGAAAAAACACAGGATATCTTCTTCCATATTTTCAATCATCTTCATCAGTCCGGAAAACAAATTATCATTACCTCGGATAAAGCCCCTAAAGACTTATCTGGTCTGGAAGAACGTTTGTTAAGCCGTTTCAAATGGGGACTTTCTGCAGATTTACAAATTCCTGATCTGGAAACCAGGATCGCTATTCTGAGAAAGAAAATGGCTTCGGATGGTATTGATTTACCTGCAGAAGTTGTAGAATATGTAGCCCATAATATTGATAACAATGTCCGTGAACTGGAAGGAGCAATGGTTTCATTACTGGCACAGGCAACATTAAATAAAAAAGAAATTGATCTGGCTTTGGCTAAATCAATGCTGAAGAACTTTATCAAGAATACCTCCAAAGAAATTTCTATGGAATATATTCAAAAGTTAGTTTGTGAATATTTTGAAGTAGCGGTTGACCTGGTAAAATCTCCGACTCGTAAACGTGAGGTTGTACAAGCCAGACAAATTTCAATGTACCTGTCTAAAAGCCTGACTAAATCTTCATTGAAAAGTATAGG
>Ga0194135_10001189_pt1 | contig 15311 bp, 10 predicted proteins | sample LitLau_LLRF_2013_FD_134024 | JGI IMG/M metagenome (GOLD analysis project Ga0194135, IMG submission 134024) | Freshwater sediment microbial communities in response to fracking from North America - Little Laurel Run_MetaG_LLRF_2013 (version 2) | ecosystem: Environmental > Aquatic > Freshwater >...
TAGTAAAAACATTTCATTCTGAATACAAAATACACTCCGTGGTACAAAAAACACATTCATTTCCTAAGACATTGCTAATGAAGAACCGAAATGGTAAATCAGCATGTGACTATTGTAGAAGTTATATTTATGTCCATCGTAGATTGGCCAACCACTCCAAACTTGATCACTTTCATGAATTCTGAGTTTCTGGAAAAAGAAAGATTGAGTTTAGCTCATTGTGGAATGTTTGAAAATCAATGATAACTTGAATTCCAACGGTTTCAACGGTATTAGAATTAGTTCTTAAAATAATATCTTTGAATTCACTAAAGTGCTATAATTGCTAAGCTAGTCCTGTAAGCACTAAGTAACTAGCAAGATTTACAAGTATTTTCACAATTTCACTTTCCCCTTCATTTATGTGCAAAACAATGAGAGAACCCATTTATATTATAGTTCGCGTACAACGATATAATATATGGTTCAATTCGCTTCTGCTTCTGGCAAGCATGAGGTACCGTTCGTGACCCCTGCTCATCAATTCAACCTCAAGCTCAAGTATATGCAGACTCCAACATTGACATTTATGAGTTCATTAAACAGAACCCTTCGTTTTTATTTTTATTTCATACTCTAATGACAAAAGTATGTGGTAAAGGTAACGCTAGCCCTCAACGATATGAGTGTATGCGGAGTAATTTTGAATTGACCACTTGGAACTGAATTTTATTTCGTACAATAATTATTTTATCCACGTAGGAAATTAGCTATATTGCACACTTTTATTCAATTAGACTCAACCTCCTGCTGCCTTGATACTTAATGGACAACTAACCTTAACCTCACTGTGACGATTTTTCATGCTTGCATAAATCGTCTGGACCTCTCGTAGTGAAATTGACGAATAGATATACACATTCTGACAATGTCAGATTGCATTTGGTTATATATAGGTAGGGCTGTGAAAATACTAAACCATTAGCTGGTGTTGAGTGAAGATATACCGGCTTTCCGTTTGGGTTTGAAAATAAATAAAGTTGGGTGGAAAGTGAGGAAGCGTGAAGGACAAAAAGAGTGAAAATTAAAATAGTCATTTTATGAGGCATGCAAGTCATAAACTCTTGCGTGGGACGGCAGCAGACGAGGATGGTTAGTTAAAATTACAGAATCTGCATGAGCTCCAAAACTCCGAATTATATGCAGTGTAGAACTACGGAAGGAAGGAAGTCAAGTTCAGCATTTGCACATGCAGATGTTTATGTAATGAGCTTCGGAGTAGATTCCAGATACCAACAGATATTATACACCAAGTTTAATGTATTTTTCTGCTTTCTGTTTCATTCACCGCATTTTGTTCCAACAAAACTTTTTACAGATAAGATCGCATAACAAATGTTCCATGGGCTGAGAATAAAAACGAACCTGAAGAGAGAGGAAGGTTAATTCTTTCAGTGTGGGAGGATCTTGTTCTATTCTGTGTGAGTAGACAACTTTTACAGTTCCGCATGATTCTAAGGTCTCTTGTTTATTCTGTACGCTTTTGTTTCCGTATTCTGTAGAGACTTTTCCTCGAGGGTTACAATTCACGCGTTCAATTGTAAATTGCTCGGTTTAAAACAATTCTAGAACAGAATTAAATTGGTCTTAATTTAGGCCGTACACCATAAACTGGGATTCGTACACTGTGTAGTTTCTTTTCTTTTCACTCACGCACTCCAGGCAGACATGGAAGTATATATGGCAAGCTGTCTTTCCTAGCGTTACAATTAACACGCATCTAGTGATCGAATCATATGCAGCGTAATAATATGTCCACATGGGTACAAATAGCAATAATTTCGAGCGGTTAGAGGGCAAATATATTCCAAGTTGTAACTTCAGCTGCCGGTTTTGCTGGGCAATTATTGCCAGTGCGTTTGCTGAGCTATAGTCTTGCTAATTGCCACAGACATTTCTATCGTATGTAACATGTAACTTAATTACTTAGCAATTTTCCATTGACAAATTTTATAATCTAAGATTAAATTAACTGATATACCACTTCAAGCTTTACGTTTTTATTACCATCTGATACGAGATCTCAATAAGGTCAAAGAGGAGTACCTTGAAGTGTGGGATCTATATACAAGCATTACATCACCATATGTATGTTACCCAGTAGTGTCTCATTTCTTACAGAAGCAGCAGCACCCGCACCCTTTTGTTGCTCCATGATTGCTTTTTACGCAGAAATGCATAGTTCTTTCAATTTCAGGTCTAATGGGAAAAGGGCTGACTTCACTCCCCTTGTGCATACCACGATGAAGAATCTTTCATGTTAATATTTCCAAAAATAAACTCCTTGCTTTCATACACACGAGGTGCAAGTAAAAACATTAGCCAAACCAGGACGCAACAGAAAGTCATCCTTTCATGGCTGCATAAGTGTTTAATACTAATGCATAACACTCCACACATACTTTGCAATAGACTTAATATTTACTTGCAAATCCTTTGAAATTCTTGTTCCTCTTATGCAACTTGAAAGTTAAAAAGGCATCATTCCTGTTTTGATAATATGATTGACACCATCCCTGATTAGAACATATTTTAAATGAAAATGAAAGTCTCTCATTCTGTCCACATATGTTCGTAGTGTAGTAGCTAGATGGTTATGGTTATTTTGTGAATAATTCTCTTGAGATATTTCTAAAAATGTGTATTATTAGGCACTCAGCAGTTGGCTACACGTAATAGTTATCTTAACAGGCGATGACATAATAGGTATTTTCCATGCGCTGCTCTAAATACTACGTACAAATTCAATGAACTGATTGGGGTCCTATTATGAGTACAACTGGTCTAGTTTTTTGGATTATGACTACAACGTTCATTGCAAATCTTGATGCTTTAAACTTTTCATAATAATAATATTATGTTTGTACAGAGAATAGAAAAATATAAACAGACATTTCAACAGGAGTGTAAATGTTTCTTCGCTGACGAATGATAAAATTAATTGATTGTGGTAGTGAGACGCGACGTGACAGGGTCACGAAAAATATCTTCCTTGTATTTCAATGGGATGTTTTACGGGTTCCTTCATCAATTGTAAGTAATATCCACCTTACAAAACGCACTGGGGTAGTATACCTTTCTACTTTTTAAGTATCCCATCAGATCACAAGTTACAGGCACGATTTTCTCTCTGCACTTTAGTTTATTAGTCCCTACTACATTTCATTCAGTTCGTAATTATAATTATAGGCCAGGATGTACGTAGTTTACTGAGAAGGATGCTACAAGAATGAAATGCACCTGACGCCTTCACTGCTGTACTGTATGCTCAGGAGGAACAGAAGTTCAATTATTTTCATAATTGTAAACACAATTCCTATTATTGTGATGTATTGATTGTGGAATGATGAGACTTTGACACATCATCACTTTCTGTCAGCCCTTTTTTTCTTGTTGACATGAGTCCCAGCAAGACTTGTTATTTTATCTGCCCCTGCTGCCAAGCAGAAGTGTCATGTCAATTCAATAAGACCTTCTTCGGTCACCGTTGGAATATTAATCAATGGCATATGGCTATTCTAACTGTTGCGTGTATTTTTGTGTTACACACCTAATTCCTACGCTTTGATAGTGATGCAATACGGATTCCATACAGTCATTTGAATGTATCGTGTTGACATTGAGTCGTTGAGTGGATGAACATATAGCACAATTTGGAAATTGGAATTAACATAGGAGCTGACACGGAGTAAGTCTTCTGGTCGTGGAACAAACTCAGCACAACGGAAAAGGAGAAGACAGCTATTTTTGGAGTCAAATGTGGACAAAAAAGTATAAAAATAAAATCCAGTGACAAGGAAAGGGAGAGCAACCGAGATAAAAACAGATCTGGAAGTTTTCTACACTTCGTGTTTTCGTTGCACAGTTAAGAGCTGTAGTACAATGTACATGAAATAAAATGCTGCAAAAGTGATCCTCATGGCAGTAAACCCAGATTGTGTAATCATCGATGTTTCCAATGATGAGAGAACCAGCAATTATAACGCAGGTAATACAATATTTCTCCAAATGTTAAAATTATTGAAAGACATTCCTGTTGATTTTCTAAAGAATTTAATTACTACTCGGCGTGTAGTCATAATATGTTACCTGCTATGTGCCGCATGCAAATTGCAAAGCTTAAGAGAAGCAGGAGATAGAATCATTGGGTACGTACCAAAGTGATTAAATTGCTTTAAGAAATCAAACAAAAGTCACGATATCAGTTATTATGAAGGAATATTCACAAAGCCTCTACGTATTCACAACTGCTCATTAAATTCATAATAAATAAGTATCACTGTACAACTCACGGTGTCAGTAATAATCATGAGTACATCAGCAACAACAATCGCCATATAGAGAGAAACCATAAAAATATGTTCTAACTCATTGTGTGGATGTAAATAGTCCAAAAGTACAGAAGGTAGACCTGAAGTTCTGAAGTGGAAATATATGTATATGGAAGGAGTGAATTGAACATTTTACACGGAACATGTAATAAGAATCGATAGAATGTGGAGATAAGGTATAAGTCGTGCATGAGGTGGAAGTGCATTGCCACAACCTTGGGTACTTGAAGATACAATCATTATGAAATGCAAATCCGTGTTCCTCCTTCGTCTGTGTATTCATGTAATCTGATGGACATATATGGTGAAAATTACTTTACAACAGAGCAACATGACCATTGACCATAGGTACATCAGGAAAGTCAAAGAAGAAGCTGCTGGTCTGGCTGCACACCTCCTGTGCTCTTTGGCCTTTCTCATTTGAGCCGAGCTCTGTTTTCTTGCATTCTCAATTCAACATTTATAGATTTCCACTACGAGATATGGAAAGTGAAAAATGATTATGGTTATTATAAAAGGAGAATATTAGGCAGTGAATTGCATTCAGCCTCCGAGGGTCTCTAAAAAAAATCGTGCATTGACAGGGACTTAAAGTAGTGAGCACACTATATACAGTGAGTTGGCTCAATTCTTCTTTTTAGAGACTGTTTCAAGAAACTAAAGACTTGCAACTACCACTATTACTCTTTCGTTTAAGTGATGTGGCATATTGATAATATGACAGTATAGCAAGGGAGATGATCCTAAGAAGGTGTCTACATGTATTTGTGCTCATTCAAATAAGATTCCTTTTTAGATTATTATAGATAGGATTTATTTTGACAACGGACGACGGGAATGAATATGTAATCACCTTTAAAGAATAAATAATACCCTTTGGTATGTTACAGGGTTGATAGTTCCAAGAGATAAAAAATCTTAAGCTATTATTGACTTGTTCTCGGAGAGAGATTAAACCCAAAGTAATTGCTGAGCAATTTAGCATTCAATTGATTATAAATATGCTAATAATGCTTGTATGCCTACCTAATTCTTTTCACAATAGAACTACTTCAGAATGACTAATCAAATCACATGTATTTATAAGTTTAGATAATCGTGAAAATTATAAATTACAAAAAGCCATAAATTAATCTGACTTGATGTGTCTGGAATGTGATAAAACACACACACAATAAGGAAGTAAGTGAGTTATAAGTAATAAATCAACGGATTAAGAGATTTTGAAAGGGCAATAGACAATGCAAGTACAAGGCACAAAAGTATTTGGTTTGGTTGGAGAGAGATTAAAAAAGTCTTTGACGATAGAATGGAGATGGAAGAGAGGATGAACACAATAAAAAACCAAGTTGATGATGAGTCTCGTGCTGAAAAGAAGTGAAGAAAGAAAAGACGAGTTGGAGGAATTGGAGAAAAATTGCATATAACGTGCTATAAGCCGGCTGTTAAATTTTTCTATACGGCTAGTAACGGGTTTCTCTTCCTGTGAGACTAGTGGCTTTATGACACCATTTGACCATTAATGAATCCTTTGTTCGATTGCCCAAGCCCAACTATAACAGCATCTTTCAAGCCTAATCATAATGGATATCGATATTTTATTGTTATTGTGGCTTCTATTACTTTAGGGTATATTTAACTTAAGGAAACATTTGCTGCAGGAAATTGCCACTTTGGTAGAGAGATCACATTAACTAATCGTACAAGATAGTTAAATATTTCTTACCATTAATTATACAATTCTTCAACTAGATATGTCTTACGACAAAAATATTTGTCTTTGGTGAATTTGAAATTAAACGCTGTAACTTATTGTGACTTACTTGTACAAGATAGTTTAGTCAAGATTTATAATCACAGTATAGTTAATTACTTACACACATTTTTCACTATCAATTTGCAATTCTGATAGTTTGGTTCATAAGGGAGAGTAAAGCATGTGGTTATTTTACACAAATGAAGAAAATTATGAACAGAACTGGACACGTAGTATTATGGATAACTTGTTGAATATGCTGGAGTATATAATACTGTCCCACTGCACTGATATTATTATTTTTATCGAGTTGATACCCACAGAACAATATTATTTTATATCTAATGGGCTTTCATGAGGTTATGGCGAATAAAATAAAATTCGTTGACAGAATCAGAATTATCTCATGATTGAACTGTCTTATTGTGTATTAAACCTTGACTGCTTTCACTCAAAACTTTCCGAATTGTGATATTCTTCTTGTTAAAAGTAGTGTGTTCTTGTCACACGATACTAACAGTAAGAAAGTTCGATTTCAAGCACAATGTTAGTACTAATCCTAATCCATGTGCCAAAATGACACATGTGTAGAGGATTGGTGCAGGAAATGAGTTTAGACGAAGCCCCGATCACTCCCAGAGACTAAACTCAACTGAAGAAAGGTATGAAAGTGCTTCATGTTAATGTAATTCTTCCTAAATGACCCAGAGATCAATGGTAAGTTTTTTGTGGAGATAAGACACGCACAGAGGGTGAACCAGAGAGTATAGAAAACTACTACTGTAGTATATGAAGGAAGGTGAAGAACTGCTCACTTATTTTCCTCACCCTTACCTGAAACGAAGGAACACTAAAACCGTAGGTCTCAACACGTATAGCAGATAGTCTCAATTCGACGGCTTTATTTTCTCCCTGTCTGGTGATGTACTGATGATGATGACTAGGCAGTGTGGGAGTAGGACGGAGTACTTTCTCGTCACTTGATACCAACTAAAAGAGTTCAAGAAGGATTTATAATTGACCAGACCTCACAATTGAGTTTACACCAAATTCAAGCAAAATAAACTTTCGAAATGATTAACAAACGGCAGCTTTGTCTAGAAAAACAAAATTCGGTTAGTGCCCAAGTCAATTTATAAGATTAGATGTTTTTGTACTGCCATTGAATTCATGGATTCTTTTTATCTTATCCTATTAGAAATTATCGCAGTTTATCGTCCTAAAACCATGCTGTTTTTTCTTTATTTACAATACATGATTTTTTTTAAATAATTGAATTTTGACAGAATCGCAAGAATACCTGCAGCTGAATGATTAAGATTACACTCATTCCTTAGTTTTTAGCTGTTTTGTGGAATACAGTTTGACTATTATTTTTAAAAAAATACATATATTAATACATATTATTACATATTAATACATTTTTTTCTAATATACATTACAAACACATTATAAAATAGTAATATTGAAATATTATACGATTAATAGAAAGCACGCAGCTCTTCATATACTAGAGTTATTAATCAGTCTATACAGTGCTCCAATAGACTCTTTGGAATATTATTAAAATCAGCGATTTGTAGAAAAATAAGTTACTCTCGAATTTAAACGGATTAAAATTTTTATCAGCCTATACAATATTTACGAACTTTTTGACGCAACAAAATATCACGATCTGGACCCCCAAAAACTTTGGAAGCTGCAGATCCTGCCAGTTTACTTGAAATCCTTGAAACTTTCTTGGACATTAATTCGCGACTCATCATAAGTGTTCTCCGTCCAAGATAAGTCACGGAAGGAACCTAAATAACAGGAGAATCTTAATTAAGATGAAACATCAGTCACCTTTCCAGTCAGTTGAAGCTACTACTTACTAGTAATTTGCAAACATTCCACATTATTATTCGATTATACCATTCATTAAACCCCTGGCAAGATTTTGAAAGTACAGTGCCTTACTTCAAGAGTTCCCGTGTGCTCGTTCACATATGCAGGATGTTGACGATCACACGGGATTTTAAAAGTAATATACAATCAAATAGCCTCAAGCGAATAGACTGAATTTTATACAAACATATTGTCTTTTACTGATTCTTATTAAAAATATTGATATTGCGCAAAGGTATCTCATATAAATGGAAACTAACACCTCTACTTTTCAGAACAAAAATATGCCACGATTAATATAAGACTGGGGAACTGTTTGGGTATGGGAGCCCTGATTAGTTCATGAAGACAGGCCAGACGTAAAGCGTTCCCGTTGTACTTTCTCGTAAAGTGACAACTTCCATTTGTCCATCCCGATTTTGATATATTACACCATCGGGTAAGTCAGACTCCTGTAACGCGGCCACAGAAGCAGCCTGTATAAAAATTAACATTAACACAACTGTTGTGAAACCCAACACCAACGCCTGAATTGAAAAACGATAGCATTGCCTTTCAACAAATGCAACATACAAAATTCGTACAATAATACGAAAAAGCATTCATGAAGCGTGCGCAATTATTAAGTATTGGCTGATGATTACATTTAGGGCAAATCTATGACATTACCTTACAAACAAAACTTTCCTACATTATTGATACTATTTAGTTTTAGAGGATGGAAAAATCTACTCAGAATACTTACAGACAAAGCCGTCCCTTCTGGTAGCCGGCCATCTTGAAGTGTTATGTTGATAGGTGTACCTTCAGTTATATCCCCACTTATGACTTCATCTGCGCCATCATCGATTGTTATTTGCTGCTGACCAACTATTATTTCAGAGGTTGTAACAGGAACTTCGATAGTCTGTACGCGAGAGTGATGAACCAATTGAGAGATTGAAGGTCCAACCATAAGCTAAATTTATCAAAAATTTCCATGTTAGTGTTATTTGTGTTAGTTTCCTGACACGTTCTGAAACAATGTCAATTCTGAGCAACTTACTTCGCCAGAGTTGGCATTGCTAACATTTATCACTGTATTACTAGCTCCGTTGATAAGACCCTGTGTACTTTGATGACCGGATGATGATCCTGAGGTTGCGACTGGCATGGAAGATGTTGTGGTTCCATGATGACCATGTTGATCTCTATTATGCGATGCCATATGTCGCTTCATGTCTGACCTGACACGAAATGGTTTGCCACAGACAGAACAAGCATGAGGTTTCTCTCCCGTATGTATTCTTCGATGATTTTGCAAATAGCTTGCAGCACGAAAAGCTTTATCGCAGAATTCGCATTTGTAGTTTCGTTCTCCTGTGTGAATTCTTCTGTGAACAATCAGACTGTACTTTCTGGCGAAGTCTTTTCCGCAATATTCGCACTGGTACTGTCTTATATCTGAGTGAATGGAAATAACATGGTACTTCAAATCTCCCCATTGTCGAAAATTCCGATGACAATGTTCGCATTTATAAGGCTTTTCTCCAGAATGTAGCCTCATATGCACCTTAAAGTTTAGACAATACGATAAGTATTGCGTTATAAATATTAAAACTACTATCATTTGGCATGTACAGTTTCTACCTTTAACGCTGATGTTGCGAAGAAGCTTTTTCCACATATGTCACACTGGTGGGGTCTAAAAAGAGATTAATAATTTGATTTTAATAATAATCCATCAAATTAATGTGAAGTAACTACAGTACCCATTATTAAGAAAAAAAACTCACCTCTCTCCTGTGTGACTTCTCATGTGATAAACTAGAGAATTTCTATGATTGAATATTCTACTGCACTCGGAACACTTAAGTACTTCTTGTTTCTTTTGGGTAGGAAGCTTTTTCTTTTTTGGAGTTCCTTTAGGGGGAATAGATGAAGAATTTCTCGGCCCTATTCTAACATCAGGATGGGCTTTACTAACATGAGCTTCTAAATTGGCTCTAGAGGTATACAATTCATCGCAAATAGGGCAGACATTGCTGTCATCTAAAAAGTCTTCATCGTCACCACCCAGAGGATCTTCTTCCATTTGAAGATGACCGTCATTGCTGTCTGCGTCATGCTCCATTGGAAACCCATCGCTTTCATCGTCATTCATTTCATCTTCCTCTCCAGTCTGTAAACCAATCAGATTGGAGCTCGTGGCTTCAACTTTGACTTTGGTACGCTTTGTCTACACAAAAAAACAAAAATACATTGATCATTACGATTCTACTCTAGCTAAGCTATAAAAAGTAACTGAACTACCTTAGGCTTAGATGAAACAGAAGTTCCTGCACCACTTTCCTCCCATCCATCAGGCTTCTGACATGATTCGACATGAGTTTGGTAAGTCTTTTCCCTCCGGAAGGTCCTCCGACATTTGGAACACTTAAGCAAAACTTTGGTAGGTTTATTATTATGTTGCGATTCACTTGATTCAGTCTGGTTTTCGTCCTCTCCTTCTTGAACTACACACAGGGAAGGTCCTTGGTGGTGGTCTTCCCTAGAGGGTTTTATATCCTCATGGTCAGGGTTAATTTTAAACTCAATCTCGCCTGTTGTAAAACTTCTTCCGGAAGCGACAATCCGTCCTTGATCATCATCTGGATGTTCCAATCTAAAAACTTGTATAGATCCCTGTCCTCCCTGTCCAGGAGTTTCAACAGCAACAATACGATGAGTTGTCTGTTGATGATGCTGTTGACCACCACCACCACTAGCATTCGATCTCGTCGCAGTGATAACTGGAGACTGCTGGAGATGAATATTCGAAGATGTGGAAGCTTCAATAAGAATCTCTGCTGCTTGATAATCACTAATCAAATTAAGAGTAGTAGAAGGAGAAGAAGAAGCTGTATTAGCTGTAATATTATTATTACTAGAGTTCAACAACGTTGCTGTTGTTGTTGTCGTCGTCGTCGTCGACGACGGGGACTGTTGCTGCTGCTGCTGCGTTAATGAAGGAGGACTTTGTTCATGTGAATTAGATGTCAAAGGCTGCTGTAAAGAAGTCACCGGAAATTCATAATGTGCCTTGAGATGTCCAAAGAACTTCAACTGATCAAAATAAGTCTCCTGACAAATACTACACGTGTATTTGTTATTACTATCAACTCCTTGTTGTTGTTGTTGTCTTACTAGTTCCTCCTCCTCCTCCTCCTCCTCCTCATTATTACACGATGATGATGATTGTTGTTGTTGACACTTACTACTAATAATAACTTGGTGCTGAGGTTTATTTTTCATGATCGTTCCATTCATTATCATTCCGCGTGGCCTGTGAGTTCGTGTGTGTGTGTGTGTTTGTTTACCTTTATTTCCTTTCAGTCGTTTGCACACACGAAAAACAGTTGCAAGCTTGACTTGAAGAGAGCGGCGGCGACGGTGGCGGAGAAACGACGGTCTCTCCTTCTGATATATTGCAACTTTTGCGATGTTGTTGCTGTTGCAAGGTCACCTTTTACACTTATACCGAGATAGATAAGAGGTAGAAGTATCGCCGAGGGTGTTGTGTAGTGGTCCCTTGGAAGTGATGTTGTTGAGGGGGAAGCGCCGGCAAAGCGCGGCGCGGAGAAAGTCCTCCGTGTCGCGGTATACGAGGACTCGCGATAAGAATAATGTAGATTGGAGTTTTCGTCTTGTTATTGTGAGGGCAGGGGAGTCCGATATGACAACCTCTAGCGAAGACAGTGTAGTCAACACCACCCGACTTGTAACCAACGCCTTGGGTCCGCACCACCACAATTTGCAACAACCAACTCTACACTGTGTGACACGTGAGCGGGCTCTCCGCCCAGCCCGCCAAACACGACTCATGAATTTTCATCGATTCACATTTCTCATGCACACGTTGCGGGGAATGCTGGCTGGCAGAGAGTTCTACGCTCCATGCAGATAACTGATGCTGATGATGATGATTATTATGATAACTTAATGATAACTTAATGATAAGATGAGAAGTTGATGGTATTCAACATACAATAGACTAGTGATAGTATAATGGTGTAGCAATTGAGAATGATAGTGGAGTAAAAATGATAAAAGGATTTAAATAGCTTGAGGTAGTACAGAAGATTGTATGAATAGTCTGAATACAAAGGTACAATAGTATGTCTGGTCACTTTAATCCTTAAAGAGAAAGCAGAAGCTTAGGAGGAGCCTGAGTGAGATTATATCCTGTCGTGTGGAGTTTTGCAGTTTTTTTATGGCGTTGGAAGAAAACCCAAGGGAATAAAATGCATTTACACAGTACTACATACATAGAGTTGTTGTGTGTAGTTTATGTATTATGTGTGTTGTTCTAATGTGCATAGTCAGCTATAATAGTACCTATATTACGTATATGTGGTGGTGGGGACTTAGGAGTACCAGGACGACGACGACGACGGGTAGGGTGGAAAGTAAAATGAAGCAGTTTTCAGAACGATTTCATGGAAAGAAAGCAAACATACGTATCAATAGTGACACACAAACACATGGACTATATATATTTATATATATGTAGCTTTTAGTATCTGGAGAAACCCTTGAGTGGGCTTTCTCTTTTGGTACTTTTACTATCTGTGAGTAAATCTGAAAAGTTCAGCATCATTCAAAGCATTATTCAGCCTCTTCTTGGTTGTTGCAATGTGAATGTATATAAGAAACTGTAGATACCACTTCGTCTTTTTCGCACAGCAGTATAAGCTGCATGCTGATGGTGGAATTGTGTGCAATGATTTTGCACACTTACACATGACTAGGATAACATACATACACACACATGTCTTAATAATATATACGTTTAGGCAGGAGACGGGTGTATGTAATAAAGAAAGCTGTGATGTAAGATTTCCGACAAAATATATATATATAGTGAGACACAATACAAGTGACTAAGAAAGGATGCTGTGAATTGGATTCATTTGTGTTACAACTTTCTCCGTCGGAGAAATCCTGGAGAATCTCTAGTGATGCACACACGCTCACACATAGGATACAATGTATATATATATACATACAAGTATATGTGTCGTTCTACTTGCCACCAACATCATCGTTTCTTCTCACATAATACTTTTCAATAAGTGACGTTCGTTTGTATTCGCTAAACTAAATCTCCTTTCCCATGAATAGGTTGGAAGTAACTCGAGTTAACGGAAGCCCTCTTTCTTCTTTCCTTTTTGTCACAATGAAGTGATTGAGAAGCTGAATTGAGTCTTTCAGTTTTCTTTGCTTTCTGACTCTTTGAGTGCTATCCTATTGACTACAGTCAACAGCCACACTAGTGTGTGTATAGTTTTCAATGCTGCTCTTATAACAACAGAACATGGAACTAATAGAACGAATCAAGTTTTTACTAAATTCTAGATCAATTTATACATTGTAGTAGTCACTATATACATTGATTTCATCATGCTACTTCAAGCTCTAAACTGTTCCTAATACTTTATTCTTAAACATCTGCTGCTTCCCAGGCTATAAATTTTTACAAGTTTGCCTGGAATTCCTCGTCGCGTGGTGCTTCAATCAATTCGCAAGAGATGGTTCATAACAAGAATTTTAGATTGACTGAAGCCTTCCCACCCGAACTTTTAGGTGGCTTCAACTTTGAATTTAATTTCCGGGCCTCACTTTTTGATTACTCGCAAGAGTCGCGTCGAATGATCTCTTATGTCTGTGTATACATCGTTAGATATACCCTGGAGAGTACTATAGACAATAGACAGTTACTTTAACGATAAAATACCAATCTAATGAAAAGATTAATTTCAGTACCATTGAGTAATCTTGTTCACAAATCTCATTATCAGTTTCTTGGGAAGCTAGAAAGAAATTAATCACAAGTTTTAATAGCTACTTCTTTTGAAGATGAAAAGCAATCAAACAGATACATAATATAATTTATAGTACTTCAACTTTAATCGCATCTGACTTTGTCTTCTCTGATAATGGAATCAACTGACAGCGCAGTTTTTCCCAGAACAAAAATTTTTCCGAGTCAATTCCAGAATGACGTTTATTTTGACAACTGTTTCCAGCATATTCTTGTGGAGCTGTTGCGTGCATGCTACTGTTTTAAATATCTACATTTTGTCTGCAGCCTCTGTGACTTTGAGTTGTGCATAAATATTCAAGAATTTCGTCGACTTACACAAAGTATTACATGTATATGATCTTCTGAAAGCTTCTAAACAACAAAGACCAGTTCTGTTGAAATCGCAAATAAGCTTAGTTAGCTATTTACTCAGAATGAAGAACAAGGGTTTACTTGCAGCATCAGAATGTTCTATTTGACTTAACGACATTTTTTGCGTACCTAGATGAAAGCATTCGATCACGATCGACCTGAATGATGAAATCTTACAAAAACATGAACGATACACGAGACCAGTGTACCATACACCATATATATGGAAAGATATTTATTATTTACATGTAGAAAGGTAAAAATTGGTATTAGAATGCGGAGGGCAGCCCACAATCTTATCAGAAAGATGTATATGAAATAGATGATATGATAGGAAAGTGGTGTATAATAAAAACACGCAGGAGAAATTTGAGTAGCACGAGTAACGAGAAAATGTAGGAAAGGCGCGTTTGATGTGTTTGATGAAAATGATGCAGTGAAAGCACATTTATTTCTCCAGTTACAAAATTCCAATTGAAATGACAAGAAAAGCAGAAAGGGAAGATTCCTCATAATGAGACCAGTTGAAGTGCTTTAGTTAAGGTACACTCTCTTATTTCCTTGTAGCGAAAAGGATCGATCGGTTTTTGTGCCACTTGGCCTGTTCGTTCCTTCGTAAGTCTTTCTCTCCTCGTATATATATATATACACTTTCTCCAACCACCACCACCATCACCACCGCTACTACCACCAAGGAGATTTGCTGCAGCATCGAAGTAACCCAACTCTCATGTAATAACACGAGAATGACGATAAGAACTAACCCGCGTATACCCAACCCAAATACTTTCTCCTAATTTTCACCACTTCCTCCAGCATTACCTCTCGTAGACTTCAACTTAAAGCTCGCGTCTTATCCTTCCTCTCAATTTCATCATTCCTTCCTTCTATCATTCTCTAATCTATCCTCCCGCAATTCATTTCCTCTACTATTCAAATAAAACCTTCTCAACTTATTCAGAGTTCCAAAATTCTGTTATTATTGACAGAGCAGGAGAAAGCAAATAATAATAAAGTAAACCATTCTTGCATTGTTGCATAAACATATTACGTCGTTTTCTTTCTCTATCTGATGATGATGAGTTGTTTTGAATGTTTTCAA
>Ga0194135_10001190_pt1 | contig 15309 bp, 3 predicted proteins | sample LitLau_LLRF_2013_FD_134024 | JGI IMG/M metagenome (GOLD analysis project Ga0194135, IMG submission 134024) | Freshwater sediment microbial communities in response to fracking from North America - Little Laurel Run_MetaG_LLRF_2013 (version 2) | ecosystem: Environmental > Aquatic > Freshwater >...
ATTCTTTCCATTGATTGAACTTGAAGATTTAGAACTCATCACACCGTTAGAACCTTTTGAACTTTGACTTTTACTCTGAGCCAGATAAGGTACTGACGTGCTTTTAGATAAGGAACCATTCGTAGTACTCTGTTTACTGGAACTAGACTCAGGTGTGGGAGTCTTCGATCTCCCACCTGATGACCCATTATTGTTATTGTTCGACAGTGTCGCTCTAGGTTTAACATGACTCGTCGTACTGACCCAAACATCATAAGGAATGCATTGTCTCAAATCCCATTCAGAGTGGTAAACTTCATTACTACCTTCCTGGTAATTAGGAACCGGACCATATTCTGTAGGAAAGTCCCAAGACTGTCTCGAAGGTTTTGGTCTCACTCTCACCGAAGCTGTTACATGGGGACCACCCCCTCCATCTTTATAAAGTTCCGTACAACTCGCGTACAAATTCTTCTTCTCTGGAAAGAAGTAATTCCCTGGTTGAAGTTCTTCTGCAGAAAATGCTGCTTGAGTTGGACCATCGTAATACGATGGACCATGACCATTTCCTTCAAGTAGATCTCCGTGACTTCCCAAAACAACTGGAATTCCACTGGAATAATTTCCTCCCTTTGGATTCGAATACACTTCAGAACTACTTAAAAACGGATTAGGAGTATTTGATCTCTTGAGATTATCCAAACTCGGCCGTTTCTTCACAGCTTGTTTCAAACTCTTCCATGTTAATTTCCTCACAGAACTTACAAAAGAGTCTGAAGAAGATTTATTTCCTCCTTTACTACTACTACTCCTCCCTTTCTTTGAGGAAGGAGACACAGTCCACTCACAAATACAAGCTTTACACGGACCACCACCACCATTAGTCGACTCATCATTATTCGGTCCTGCATTCAAGAAATCAAAATCCCCCGTGAAGTTACAATCACACGAAGGATTATAATAATCCACCATTTGGCACCGGGGAATACTTAGGGCAGTCATTCCATGCGTTCTTGTACTTGGACTACTTCCACCACCAGAACTTCCTTCTGAACTTCCTCCAGGACTTCCTTGATCTCCTATGGCATATCCGTAACCAAATGGCAGATCACTTGGGAGTTTAACAGATCCATAAATCCATGAATGGGATCTAGACACATCTTTCCTCGAGTTAGACTTGTGCACCATCTTTTCCACAGGTCCACGATGGAGCACGGAAGGTGAGAGACGGAAATCTTCTTCTACATCGTAGCCGTTGTACGTTGACGCTCGACTCTTAGGTCTCCCTTGGACATCACTCTTTGATTTGGCTATCTTCAAGAACTTCCCTAGAACTGAACCACTGCTTATTGAACCTGATCCGCCATTTAGAACTGAATTGCTCTTCTTTACTGATGAAGATGAGCTGGATTTATTGCCACCACCACTTTGGTAGCGATGTTGTCCCACCTCAGACGAAGAAGAGCCACCAGTCTATTATACACAATAAAAAACAAAAATGTCAATTATTAAACGATAAAAACCTTAAAGATAAGAGAAGCCCAGTCGGCAAATGAACAACAATGATGAGACTGGTCAATCTAAACACACACTGAGAGTGAGCCTATAGTTTCATTGATAAAACCTGCCTGCAATAGAAGACATTAAACTTGTTAGCAAATCCAAACCCTCTTTATTGCCATTTGTGTTGGGTGATTTTTAAATTAACTTGGAAAAATTGGTGCGAATGAATGGCTGAAGAAATAACGTCAATTCATGCATAAAGTATATGAATATGAATTATAAGTGCACCGCTGAGAATTGCGCTTATATTGCAAGTCCCCTCTATATTTCTAACATGTCTATTATTGTCTATTATTATTTGCCTATGTGATAATCTCAGAATTCATAAACAATGCATAATAATAATTTCATGATTATGTAAACTTGAGTTGCACCAAACGTGAGTTCTCGAGAACAAGCACACCTTTCGTATGTTAATTATTTGATGATCGCTGTGTGAACTGTGAGTGAACATATAGTCTACCCTTTTATTATACGAATGTCCCACAGGATTCTCTATTGCATAGTCTTTGCTACGTGCAATGTGACTACAGCGAAATATTCTCAAGGAATACGCTGAGTCCCTTGTGTATAAGCCATTTACATTTTAATTCACGAGACATTTTCCCAAATACACCTGGGATTTGAACTAATTACACTTCTCTCGTATAATAGGCTGAGCGTGATCCTATTCATAACAATCCATTTGGTTGTTAATGTCAAATAATCCTCGCTCGCGTTCATTAAACTTGGCCAATATTATTCCACTTAGGTATTCCTGTGTTGCGTAAAAAACCGTCACAGTCAACTATCTTGCGTAAATGCATAAAATATATATCGAGAGTGAATGCTGCGAGGATTAAACGAGATCATATCACGAGAGTTATTGAAGAAGGTTTGTGCAGTCTTTGCAGCTTTATAATTAAATCATTTCGCCTGCCTTCAAACTTTTTTCCTAGTCATGTGCAACATTTTTATAGTAACTTTTCTAAATCACTTATTGCTGCATATCCCAATTCCGCATTCCGTGAGAATATCTCTCACTTCATTTGCTCCAATATAAATATAATTAAACAAAGAAATATTTCATATCCTTGCACATGAAAACCTGCTAAAACTTAATGAAACACAACGCAAGAATTTATTTACTGTTTAGTTTACGCATACTTTTAATGAGTACAAATTTTTCACGCTCTTTTACGAAAGAAAGTTGTCATATTTATTGTGAATTGTATTTGGCCCTCAGCTACGCAAAAACTCTCATCATTGAACTATATTACAATTTTACAATTATTATATTTTATTCAGTGAAATATTTTTCACTAAATTGACAACTTTCGGCTGTCTCTTTCCTTCGTATAATAATTGTCAGTTAAACAACTTTTGTTTGTCAAACTCTGACCAAAAGCTCTTTCATCTTTAGAAACTAAATCGCCCCAGTTCTCATCAAAACTTGTTTGGGATATTTTAATGTAATGATGATCTTTAGTTGTCCACTCAGGTGTATTTTTTATTTTGCTCTGGCACATAGCGCGTACATAATTCTGGTTCACCAACCTCATCTCTTGTGATATGGTACATACGATCATGATGATATGCGTATCACGATGATCCATCATAAAATAATAAACATTTCTTTAAATCCCTCAATCACGCTTCCCACAAACTTAATCCCTGCTAAAGAAGACTCAAAGATTTATTGCTTGCTGAAGTGTACGAGAAAGATGATCTACTTCATTCATGTCAATTAAATACTGCACTATATTTTAGTATTAGTATACCCTCTAGAGACAAACAAATTAAGACGTAAGACAAGGATTTCATTTCTACACGACCACGAAATGACCACGCAAATACATTATAACCATTGTCCCTGCCCTACAAACAACAAACAAAGTATAGATCTACCAATAAGCAATAAGATAATCTCTTTGCAAAGAGAAGTTTTAAAAATGAAACTATTGCAGCTAATCTGCATTTTTAAAATATTAAAATCTAGGTCATTGTGCACACAAACAAATGACAATTCCCTAATGCCTTAATTCCTAATAGTCAAGAAATAGTAATTTAGTTCGTCTTTCTAAAGTTCATTTAGCTGTATCTTTATAATACACATGTCCCAATGAACTTATGAATTTCCTCTGCGTAAAAGAATATTATTCCTACTCCTTATTTCAAATCCCCATAATCAAAAGAAAGGACACACGAAGAAGAAGACACAGAAGCAAAACATAATTACACACTCCCACAATTGCATAACATTACTCGTGATCGCAAAAAATGAAAAAATAATATTAGCCGGATGTTACACGAGGCGACGACACTGGCTCGGTTGCCGTTGCTTATCCTACTCACCTACAAAAATATCTTCATTGTTTACTCTTCTTCTTCCTCACTTTAATAATAATAATAATAATAAAGAAGTCATGTTCAACAACTCAAGTCTCCTTTTTTAAACTTAAATAGCAATTTCCTCAAACCAATTCTTCTTCTTGTATTCTTCCGTAACACAATGGAAACTCAAGTTCAACTGCCAACCATTCCATTAACTACATCCTGCGCAGATGAAGTTCATCTTATAATTAACTTTTTAATAAAAAGATTACATCATTATCATACGCGACATTTACGCACAGGAATTGCAAACAACACTTCCCAAGTCCCACTTGAGTAAGACCTTCATACATTTTGCAAAAATTACTTCTCAACCCGCAACTTTTATTATGTTAAACCACGTACCAACTATTAATGTACGTAAAAACTCAATATTTACCCAAGCAAACATACTCACAAGATTTGACATTGATTTCCCTATTTCCATTTTATTTCATGTAACAAAAGGGTGAAAAAGGTAATTTTAAACCGCACGGAATTCCTTGAGACTTTCCTATACATAAAGCCGTCTTTGGAAAGCGTAATTATGTTTTCTTCTATAGATTGCACTTACAAGGTAAATTAATCTATCTACCAGGAATGTATTACAAATCACTACAAAGCCACAATGTCATGAACATAATAATAATAAAATGTTACCCATTCACCGTTATTTATTGAAGCTTGTTATGAATACTACAATATAATTCCACTTCATCGATTACAGCACTTTGCTACTGCAAGTGAACTTATCTTCACGTACCATCTCTTCATGTTAACATAATATGCATCTCATGTGAATGCATTCAATTTTTTTATCAAGATCGATACACATATTATTCCTAGGTCATCCGTCCATGTAATCTAATTATTTTACGACCGAATACGTCGATGTAAACTGCAAATGATTTCCATTTTGTAGGTACTTACAAAGTACCCATTTCAATTTTTGCCAGGAGGTCACCTTCTTTGGCACTTGTGGCTTGCAATCGAAATAATGATAACCCTTACGCAAAGATATTATTTGTTCCTAGCTGTAATAATGATCTTATGGTCACTGTCAGACTTCTTCTCTATACAGTCTTATTATTACTAAAATTCACATTTCAATATAAATTGATTGATTTCTGATTTCCTTATTCGACAGATAAATCACTGGTTTCAATTTACCATTTCCAATTACCACAGATCAACACTTTGTCTCTTTAATAATTATTATTGTCACCCATGACTTATATTCCTTGAGTGCATTAATATACATTTATGTCTCGCCTTAAATAATCACACATATATTTCATTTCAATCTTCAATCACCTAGATCAAGATGAAAGAGAGGGTCATGTCTTTGAATCTTTTGCAAAATTGGATCTATATTGCTCATTAAAATAAACTGAGAGAATGGCTCTGTATGAAAAATATTCCTCGAAGGTCGGCGGTGGTCGTTCCTGCCTCAAGTTCTGTTAAGGATTGATCAAAATAAGGCAGGGTTAATTTTTTATGCTATGAATCTACTTCAATTCACAACACACACAGGGTGTAACCATTGTTGTGTGTTAGGTTCATCCAGTTTTCAAGTCTCATTGTGATTAATACACATATATGAATAAGAATCTCGCATATCTAATTAATATTGCGCTCAATAACTAAAAGGATAAAAATTCCATTAGAATCTCTCCAAGAGCACACAATAGGATAACGGAGATCTCTAATCTTTCTTTCACACAAAACTCTAATTGCACCGTTGGACATTTGGAAGTCAATTAAATGCTATTAACCGGTTGTTGCTTGACACTGCAATAATCCTTACGTTAGTGTAATAATTGCAGTGCATAATTGACAGCAGGGACAACCAAGTGACAACTCCCATGTTACAGCAATACTGCCTCGTTTTTTATTGCATTTCATCCAAAGGTTAATTACACGTGTATAAAAACCTCCCTGCACAAACAACTACCTTCTGTCTTTTACTTACGTTACAACCTACGAAAGATTTCGGCGTGATTTGTACCAAAGAATTTTAAGAATGAGACTCGGTGTTGGCTAATACAGGAAAAACGAAGAAATGAAGAAAAACCTTTGATACTTTGCCATTCTCTCGTCTCTCTCATTTCAGTCGTCAGTTTATTGACGAGTACAAGAAACAACATCAAATGTACAGAATTTGTAACTTGTAATTCTGCAATCTCTTTAAAGAGACGGTGTGTATTGCTCCATCGTTATTGCATTACAAGCGATTGTCTAAAAGACAAAAGTGCATATAAAACATCACTCCGCTTCGTGAAAGGCACTTTTGATGAGTATTCGATTATCAATTTAAACAATTTACACACACACACACACAGGAATGACCCCATCAAAAAAGCTACACTATTACTTTTAATATACATTGGTTTATGTGAAACACATCAACACACACACCTGTGCAAAATTGATGAACAACCTAGCCTAACCTTTGTAGACATTTTTATTAAATAAAAGGGGTAATAAAAGAAACAGTGATTTTTACCACTATTAAATTAGAAATGGAAGTAAAAGTCAGTTTAATGTTTACTATAACTCGTATTGATTTGATTTAATCATATCACACTTAAACTTTTTAACCCAAACACATTTTACTCTAATCAAATCCAAATTCATATTGGAAGTTGTTAGACGAGTGAGATTTCTCTCAAATCTCAACAACAAAGGCAAATTCAGCGACAAATATTTCACTAAATCACTCTCAAGAAGAAAAAAAGTAGCTATTCGTTGTTGTGTGCATTAAAAATACCTAAAAGTTAATCAGACAAATCTCACTTGTACTTGTTCTGGTGGCTAGTGGCTAGTTTGTTTATTAGTGTTGGGACTTGATTTACTATTGAGTACCCAAACCAAGTCTCATCTCATATTATGAATCAAAGTGTCAACTTGGTATATTCAAGTAGCTCGTCTGTATGATTTTAGGTGGATATAAGTTGTACGTGAAGTTTATAGGACTCTCCTATTCATTCTTCATTATCAAAAACAAACTGAATCAAAAGAATAACAGGCTTAGAGGAATAGTTTATGAGCATTTCTCTTACGTGGCTTGTGTACTGATTGCCATATATTCTAATTCAAACTATATTCTCATACTGACTGACCCAAAAACTTTATCATGTACTATCACCGTAAAACCTCAGTGTAAGCTTTCCTTCGTTTTAAGCATATAAATCGGACACTATGTACCCTAATTATTATTGTATATTGCTATTATATATTAAATACCCTGAAGACGATCAATATTGTACATTGGGTGAATCTGAAGGAAGAGTTCTTCGCATCTGAATAATTTGTACTTTATAAATTTTGTGCAAAGATTGATTCTGGGTTCTGAACATAACCATTTGTACGGGCAATGTTCTTCATTAAACTTCCCAAATACAAGATAATATATCTATACAGTTTCAAACCACCAAATAACTTAATCTGCCCATCCTTAAACTCTTGCTCTTAACTCACTCACGGTTTAGTGAAAATAATAATAATCATCACAAGATAGCTTCGCAAGATTACTTTCGTTTTTAATAACCCCCGAATTCCTGTTTCATACCTAAATCTACACACGCAATAAGCACTTTAAACTTTATACTCACTTAAGAAAGCACACTGGCCTATGATGATGATGATGAGGTTTTTTAGTAGACGAGAAATCCAGTTACTTTCAAGCTACCACAATAAAAACGCAAACGGATGAATGTGTATTATTTCACTGCACATCGCGTACAACAAAAGTTGTTAATTACACGTACAAATCAAGAGGAACGGGTGATTCCTATATACGAATTAGACTCGCGTTTGAGCTTTTTCCTCGGTTGTCCTCATTATTATCACACGATTTCACATTTCTAATTTTTATAAATCACCGAACCACCTTTTCCCGTGTAACTGTTGTGCATTCCCAACTCAAATTCACAATTGCACACTCTTTTTATTACCGTATGATCAATTATTATATCTCAGGCACTCCCTATACAACATAAAACTAGTCCAGGAGAGTGTTCAAAACTTCTCATGAGAAAATCCACTTCCTACACGAAACTTTTGTCTCAACTTCACTCACATAACCTCTTCACTTACTCACTCACTTTTGCTAAAGTTGCATAACTCTGCGTATTATAAGAATCATGCATTGTAACTTTGTCTAAAATCTCTCGTAGGTTTGGAATAATGATAATGATGTACCTCTCCAACTGAAAAGCCGACCAAGCCCTGTTGCTAATTTGGATCAGTCATTCCTTAGGCCTTGGAACAACTCACTTTTCACTCCTTTGTATTTTTATCAAGAGTAACACAAATCAAAGAAAAGAATCGTAGTCACTACGAGATTAGATCTCTGATGATGACAGCCTTTCAGCAGACTCTTTGATCCAAGTCTCAATAAACAAACGATCTTGATCACTACAACAATTCCCTCACAAGTGTCACCCAAGCTAGCAAACTACCAGTCTATGAATTTGCCTTTAAAAGCTGTGTCTCTTTCCAATCCAGGAGCTGAGCAGAACAACAAGCCTCGTTGACCACGAATGAAGATATGAAATCGAAAGGATGAAGCCCATGCAAAATGTTGAGACCAAGAGCATTGTTAGATAGATTTCTTTGCATTGTTGGTATACAGAGAAGAGGCAGGAGAGTGTGCATAGAACTCTTACCTGTTGCTTTTTGCCTTTAGATGGATAGCAAATTGGAATATGGTTGGGGAGCACATACACACAACACGGGGAAGGGTTGTTTCTTTCTTTTTTACTAGGCTTTTTATCACATCCTAAACAAACTACTGCCTAACTTGTCAGTCTACTGCCTACCTTCCGTATCTTAAGACAAGGTGATTGTCGGAAAGTACTGCACCATGACTGCAGGAAGAAGGTGTGAAGAAGAAGGGTTATGAGATCATACGAAGAAGCCCCTTCTTCTTCTTCCTTCATAGATTCGTAGATATTATTCACTTATACAACTTCCCTGCTAATAGAAAGAAAACTATATATCCGTGAAACAGGAAACAGGGTCACGAAACTTCGGTCTTAGGAAAATGTATATATGAAATATTTGTACGTTGAGCATTAGAAGTCCGACTGAGAGAGAACAATTGGTTTTATTCCAAAGTTGAACTTTTAATAGCCTACCGAGAGATCGAATATAGAATACATAAATGGATAAGAATGCCTTACACCGTAATTGCATAAGAAGTCAATTTATTAGTATTATTCGCAATGTATACTTATTTTTGTTGCACGATGGAAAATAACAAAGACGATTGTGTCTTACTCTCAGGCAGACACCTTTTACTCTTTTGATACATTAAGAGAAAAATAAGTTGCACAATTAAAAATGAACTTTGCTACAAAAAATGTACGAAGCAAGAGCAACACGCCCTTTTCATAGGCAAGTCATTTAAAAATCCCTATAAAATATATTTATAAAACATCTCACTTCAGTTACAATACAATTTGTATTGATTCATCAAGTGTCCAGAATCAATATAAGTTCCAAATTGAAACATCTTAATAGTAATTTTGAAGATGCAGTATAATGTAAAGCAAGCCTTCCATTACTCCACTTTAGGTAGAAAAGAAATAACACGATTAGAAAAGATAAATGTTTATTCTGAAGCTGTAGCTTCTTATCTTTAGTTAGTAATGTCAATTCTAGTGTTGTATTAAATTGCTTCTATTCGATCTTATTCCATATTTATAAACCATTTGAAACACACTTTCTTACTTAACTGCCACTGCCACAGTGCGGCATAAGAACTTCACAGATCTAAATTTGCAACGAACACTTGGCTGAATCACAAGCTTAATATATGCCAACTCATCGCTCAAACCTCAAAAGCTTAGAGCTCAATATAAAAAGCAGGAGCAAGAATTAAGAAACTCGCAAAATCATTCATCTCAAAAACTACACGTACACTCTATCAATATAAATACATAGCATGTAAATCTGTTCTGCAATCTTGTCACCTAACAATCACTCTGAATAATTCAAACATCAAAGTCAAAGAGGTGTATGCAATATATAATAATAATAAGAGTCCCCAACATGTGTAATAATAATCACCATCTACTAAAGATTCTGAGCGAAAGGTCCAACACGAGAGTGTGTATGTGCAGAACGGGCTAATTCGTTTTTAAAAAGAATGTACAAATAGTCAATGACATATTTATTGCTTTAGTTGCAGGTGTCAACTTGGCTCTCAGTATAAACTACAAGTCATATGTCAAGTGTACATTAAAGAAGTGTCCGGATTAAAAAATCCTTTCAAATGAACACATTACTTCACTTACAGAGAGTTCAAAGGTACTTTTATTATTCCTGTCAATAAGGTTATTTCGCTAGCCCATGAAACACAATATTATGAACTTGTAATTTAACTCCCAGACTTCCAAAGGATTTACAGACTTACATGCATTCTCAAGAGCTTTAATAAGGCTCCTGTCTCACATTTACAATTAAGCAGGTGTTACACACTTATACTTATTATTATTCATTGGATTGTTTTAATCCAAATGATTCCTCAGTATGATTCCTCAATAACCAATTCCCAATCGATATTGATCATACTCGGAAACTACACTTGTGTATAATTTGTACCTTCTCCTGTCAAGCCTATAATTTGCTCTGGATTTCTTTAGCCCAATAAAAAGACTCTTTAATTCCGTTCTCTAATGGATCAACTTCTGTGACTCATCAAGGTTAGCTTTACATTTTACGACGACAGCCAAGAGTGAAGTTTGCTTGCTGCACTATTTCTTCCTCGGCTTTTAAAGGTAAACTGCATTCTCACGAGGCAAAAAAAGGCGTCTCAAACTCTCCCAACAAATTCAAAGATACTTAAACTTAATGTATATATGTGCTTTTGCATTTTGTACGTTATTGTTGTGGGTGTTGCCGTGAAATTTCCCTTATTTTACAAGTTGGCTAATGTCGAACATGCAACACACAAGTCTCTATAATAAAAAAACCTCTCAAAACTTAAATCTAATGATGACTCTAAGGCAAATTGCATATTTCCTCCATGTAATTCTCCCAAAACATCCACCAAAAACCTTTGTCTAAATCTTGTACACGCTGGACAAGGAAGTTACGAAGTGTTTGATGTGTCCAATTTCCCACATTTCACAACTTCACAAGATTTCGCATTGCAATCTCTACCGAAAGAAGCTGGAGAGTGACCACAGTGATTTATTGTTCCTTGCTTTAATCACACAAGACCCTTTTTATCTTGCTAATCTCTGATAAGCTAGACTAAGCTTTAAAGTTAACCAGGAACAAACATTGGAGATGACAACCATAACATGAAATTATTTCGTGGCCGAATCGACTTTTCAAAACACGGACTGTCACACAAAAACTCAAAAGAAATGGAGTAACATTTTGCTTGTCACGTCATGCTCTTTTATATTTGCGTAGGTTGACTACAAGTCTACGAGAACGAGAAGAAACCGATTGTTAAAAAAGAATGTCATTCCTTCGTCTCAGTTCATCTTCGTGCACAACAAGAGTGGTGGTTTCCCCTTGAGATCCCAAATCTCAGAGAGATGCAATTTTGCGATTAAAGAATGATACCATCTCATCCTATTCACCAGCTCTCCTTCTTCTATAGCAGCACCTTCTTCTCAAAGACACAGTTCAACAACAAAGCTTGAATTCCATACCTAATTAAACTGCACTGTCAACTCTGTGCTCAAGTCGCAAGTAATTCTCGATTCATATATTTATTCCTCTATACATTTCCATTCTTGTAAATAATTAGTGTAGAAAGAAATCTGAGTAAATAAGACTACGACTAATCGCTTTTTTATTCAAGCGGTTGCTTTTCTTATTTTCAGTTTGATAAGCAGATGAATATTACAACTTTTGTCTATTTGAAAACTCTTTATGAAAATTCAAAACTCAAAACCAATCCTACAGCAAATTCTTATCAATTCCTAAGTTTGTGCCATTTATATTGTGCATCCCATGTTGACGCCACTTAACATTAAAATCCCTATGCTGACGCCTAATAATCTTCTGAATCTCGGAAAGCCAAGATAATAATAGTTTTGATAGTTTTGAATAAATTGCTAATGATCCATCAAGTTATTGCGAGACGAACCGTTTAGCTGCACGTGTTTCGTGTACGTTTTAATTTACAGTTCCTTACATTAAAAATACTTCCAAATTCTAAAGAATGATATTTCTCGAGAGACAAAGTTCATTACCATTTCAAAATTATTCTAACTGCATCTCCCCACTTACATTCTAAAAGATGCATGGAAATTGCACCTTAGAATTTAACGATTCATTTGTGCTCACTCACGAACAAACTCTTCATAACGTCTTCCTTAAGAACTCATCTACAACGCATACAGATAGTACACACAGTCCAGTCACTCAGCTGGCGTGATACAGTGTCAGTCTCATATTCAACAATTCTCAACAAAAAACAAACCTTTTGTTTCATAAAATATTATTAAAAATGCCCGAACACGAATGAAATAAAAACTGCAGCATAAAAGAAACTACCAGAATCCATACATGCACCCAGTCGAGTGCACACATATGCATACATAAATTCAAATTATTGAAAAACCTTAAATAACAATGGCAATGAATTATTCAGTTACGTGAATGAGATCGCATTCGAACGGATGTAATTAATTCTGCTAATTCACAAATGATGCAACAACGAGTTTAAAAAATGCATCTACTTCATAATAAGTATATTAAAAGTAGATCTCTCTCTTGTTTTAGATTACGAGAAGATCCATGAACATTAGTCTAAGCAGTGCTATGCATTTTTCCACAACGCTCCGTCTTAAATCAACACTCGTACGCATTATTTAGGCGTAAAGAATGTTTGCGTAGGATTAAATAAGTCATAATCACTTGATCTGTATATGTTCAGGTTCAAAGTAATCCTTTCTCATCTTAATAACCTTCGTTCGATATGGTCTTATTACATTATGATTTACTCGTTTACTTACAATAATAAGAACTTATTTGTTTGCGTAATACTTCTTAAAAGTTCACTCATCGAATCTTTGCCCCGATCTACAATTTACAATCCATTCTCTAACATTAAAGACTTAAGTACACACTCGCTTTTCACGTGTAAAATAAGAAAATACTTAAATACGCAATTAACTTTATAATATATATGGTTGATTATCATTCACACTTAAAATGTATCAAACCGCGTGAGTAACGTTATAAGCGTCTAGTAATAAGTCTAGTTAAAGTTTCGCTAACTACATAATCACTAGAAACTATCCCATATGCATTCATCTCTCAAGATGCAGTTAAACATTAAACATGCAACAGATAATTTGTATTCTAAATCGCACGTATCCCAATACAGTTAAAATTGCACACGCACGATAAAGCTACCTCTACAATAATAGTTCGCCTTGCACATTCTTCAGCTTTAAACTTGCTAGAAATTCCTCAAATTTTTACAGAACTTGTGAAGTAGTTCATATCCCGCTTTATCCTCATTATTATTTTCATCCCATGCACATAATGATTATTTAAGACCAGTTGCATAAATGAATCATTTAGCCCTCGCATAATTCCTAATTAAAAGACTCACCTGAAACGGGTGTTGAAAGTAAACTGGGTCCAAATACTCTCTCATCTTGCTTCCTTTAATAATCCTGCTTTTCGATTTTTATTTATTCCCTTCGTAAAACCACCCCACAAGTAGGAATGAGAGATTTAAAGCCTTATCTCCCCATCAATTTCTCGATCGGCTTTGTTCTTCGTTGCGGTATTTATAACAAGTTGCGATAGAGCTCCTGACTTGAGGCCAAGATGACTTTGCTTGCTTGTAGAAATCTTAATTGGCTGGATATGGCTAAATAAACCTCTTTTTTGTTTTCCTTATTCGCTTCTAATGAGGTAGATTGTTAAAATTACAATAGGCCTTGTTTGTTCAATAGGAAATGCGATCTGTCGTCCGTCGTTATTGTCGGTTTCCCTCTTTCTTAATAATATAACGCGGTGTAGTGGTCATGTCCGACGATTGTAGCGTGGCTGAATTGCAGCAATAGCAGCACCACCGTCAATTAAGTTTACATTTACAAAGGAGTAAATGCAAACAACGTGCTGGTACTGGTGGGACGACAAGCCCCTCTCAGGCATCGTGCTGAATCCGTTTGAAAAATCGAGTTTCAATCAAAATCAACTTCTTATACCTGTAAGCAAACCATACAAACAATAAATAACAACAAGATCAAAATATGATACCAAGTTAAGAAGATATTTGGCAAGCGTAAGAAAAAATATCTATAAAAACTTGGACACATGTATAGAGCATAGCTCTCTGTGTATTAATTCTATTTCAAAACCAGAAAGCATACGATAATGAAGAGTAAAAAGTGACAAGGAAATGTTTAACTGTTAAAACGGTCAACATCAATCTCTCTCAGAATCACAACAATATTATTATAATGACAAGACTGCCACGAGAAGTTCAACTATTCAAGCTGTGTAAAATATTAACTTCACCTCAAGCCATGTACATTTGAAATATAATTTATTTAACAGTGAAAGATAAGCAAACTTTGAAAAAGCAATCGGATATTCGCAATTCAATGTTTCCTTATGCTCCACTTTTGTTAATTTGCGCTAATGAGATTTTTTCTTTTTCAAAGACACTCACACACTGCGACAAGATTTAATTAGTTATTTCAAAGAACTTATAATTAAGTTCACAAAAATATGACAAATGAAGAGATTCGTCAATTTTGCATGTCATTTTTCAGAGAAACACTCTCTAGGGTTAAAATTTATTGAAGTGATTTCCAAGAGGAAGTTTTCTCTCTGAAAACGAAAGAATGAAAATGGTGTCTATGCTATGGCAAGTGCATATAATAATGATGTAGCTTCTAAACCTTAAATTAGTTCTGCACAACATAGCATCACCCTCACCTTAATTGAGGATGCAAAAACGATTTTGCAATTGGAGTGTGAAACCGTGCAAAAATAAAATTGCAAGTAAACTACTTCCAAACCACGTTTAGAGGAAAATACCAACCAACCAAACTCCTTTTACTCCTGCGATTGTTTTCTAACTTGAGTATACAGTGCAAAATCTGATCATGAGCTTGTTTGATGGCATTTTATTGGAAGTGGCGAGGAATCAGGAAAATCCTCACTTCTTATTTCTTCTTTCTCAAGTAAATTCAAAAGTGTAAAAAAATTATGCCAAATTCACAAATCATTCGAAACTCATACGGTCAAGACATGTGAAAAAATAAGTTGCATCTGTACACGACATATACAGATGCACACAATAATTAAGATGCAATAAATCTTTTTCACGTCTCAATAGTGTCATCAAGAAATATAATATGTCTTCACGTGGCATACTAACTTTTTACATTTTCTCTTATGACTTTGTAGATTGGGTTTAAC
>Ga0194135_10001191_pt1 | contig 15308 bp, 17 predicted proteins | sample LitLau_LLRF_2013_FD_134024 | JGI IMG/M metagenome (GOLD analysis project Ga0194135, IMG submission 134024) | Freshwater sediment microbial communities in response to fracking from North America - Little Laurel Run_MetaG_LLRF_2013 (version 2) | ecosystem: Environmental > Aquatic > Freshwater >...
AGTCTGCAAACTATAAACTTGCAATGGAAAGTATAACGTCTTTACCTTTAGAGCTCTGGAATAACGGGAAATTGTTAAAATTGATCGGTTTAAAATATCTTTGAGAAATGCAAAATAAGTTCCAAATCGTTTCCCTTTTTTCTGGTTTCTTTCAAAATTGCAGTATCCTTCTGACTGAGGGCCGTTAAGATCTTTATATTGTAGTCCCAGTTCTTCGGTAGCTTTCTCAAACGTACCCTTGAGTGGATTCCAATCGGCATTTTCAATGTTCATAGACCCATAAGGATTGTCTCCGTAATGTTGAACTATACAGGAAAATATTTTGCACATAATTTTCATGTTAATTTATGCCTTATTGGAATTTGCCACAAACCATTTTGCTTGAAATTGCCATTGTAATTTATAGATTTCTTGAAAAATGGAAGGATATTTTTGTATGCCCATTGGTCATCCCCTGAAATACTGGCCCAGCGATCATACTGGGATGGAATGAGGTGTTACTTCCAGTTCCAATACAGTTTCGATACAATGAACAATTAATTAACATGTACGTTTCTCACATCGTTAGGATTTCCTCGTACATACATCATGAAATTGAGATTGGAAGATCCTCCTAAACTTTTTCCTCGGGGCCACCTACTCCTTCCCTCATGACTAATAGAAAGATGCGAGTTTTTCTGAGGTATAGTTTTGTAAACCCAGTCTACTTTCGGATCACCTAAAAATCCAGGAGCCAAAAACGGTATGGAATTGTAGTATAACGGATCTCCTCCAGCTTCCAGTAAAAGTACTTTATTGTGCTTGGAAAGCCGATTGGCAACAACTGCTCCTGCAGAACCTGCCCCAACTGCGGATGAACAATTGGAAAAATCGTACGTTTTTAATACTCTAACGAGAAGTACTAAATGATCAAATGAGAATGACACATTTCATGGAATCTGAACCTACCTACAATAAAATCATACAAGTGAAGATCTTCGTCTTGAAACAACGAGTGGAAATAATCCCAATACAGATTTACATTGTGTTGGATAACCAGGAACATAGGAATTGTACCGAAAAAAATCCCTAATGCTACGAAGTTAATTATTCGTAATAACATTCTATTGAACTTTAAAAATAAAAATATAAGCTCCCATTTATTTTGAATGTAAGAATATACTATTTTACGCTTAACAGTGACTTAAATGACAGTAAACGACAGGGATACTGGCTGAAGGTCACGGAGACCACAATCTACAACAAGAATTGGCTGATGCAGTATGCAGTAAAGATCTTGAACTATAAAGGAAAACTGGTTAGTACAAGAACCACGGATATAAAAGTACAAGTCTATATTATAGTGAACTATAGTCAGTCACAGACTATGTGCAACATCTAAGCATTCATGAAAGATGTTCCGTGAGGTCGCAGGGAGTGCCATTCTTTTTTCTCCGAGATCTGCATGGTAAAATAATTATTTTAAACAAGTTCCTTTATCTACATGCAATCAATTTTTAATATTGAAGATATGATTATCACCTAATTATTTTATTATGACAGGTGCTAGGTGGTATAAAAAGATTTAGCAGCTAAAACAAAATATTGTTCAAAAACTTTGTACGTGCTTTGTTTTTATTGGTATCTATTTTAGAGCAGAAGGACAGGTGTGACAAATAAAACATTTATCGTAGAATAATTGACAAAAATCATGATACTTATTTTATTAGTTAGTCAAATATCCAACTTCCCTCTTTGAGATGTCACAATAACGAGTATAGTACACTTAATTTTTATATGCTTTTTCTTTCTTGCATAATCTGACGAATCCTAATTTACAGTTTACCTGACCGCTGAAAGAAGTTGCTTTTTGAATTATCACGAGACGCTTAATTTAGAGACAAGTTTTTCCAAGTCGTCAATTTCATCCAGGACCTCCTCTTTTCTTTTAAGTTTCTCCAGCTGTAAAACCCCACATACCAGCATTAGTAACTACTACTAATTTTCGTACTTAAAATAATTAAAAGCGTGTAAAAAATAAAGCAATGCAAAGTCTTATGTTTAAATATTAATGCCAACTTCAACCTTCTCACTTTCAAGTCGCCTACCTAGCTATATAGTGTACCATCCCAAGTGATCCAACAAACGAGCAATCAACGCACACACATTACACCAAGTACATTGTAGGAATAACAAAAGTATTTATTCGCAGTAGATTTCGTTACTATACGCTTTTGAATTGCTGACTTAGATAATTTCAAAAATCAATCCATATACGAACAGCACAATGGTTGATCTTGAATGAAACGACGACGAGTGATTATATATCTTGAATAATTATTTCGATTTCGAGATCATATAGATTTAGATCCAATATTTCAGTTAATAATATCAGGAGGTTGAAAAATGGACAATGAAAACACAGTGAAAATAAAAGCTCTTTCTATAAAACTCTACATATAAGTATTTTCAAGCTGTAGCATATTCATTTTGAACTGATATTCATTCCAAACCTGTTCTTTTTCTGGATTTTTTAAGTCTCCAGCCATGATTTTCTTTTCTAGATCGTCGATTTCTTTCAGACGTTTTTTCAAATTTCTCAGTCTCTTAACAGGATCTACTTGAGGTTGTGATTTGCTAGTTGCTTCGTTTCCACCTGATGTACTTGTCGATGTTGCAGTCATCGATTGACCCTGTTGCTTACTACTACTCGATGTTGAAAGCGTTGTCGACCCTTCTTGTTGTTGTCCCTTGTTCTTGCTCTTTTTAGATTTAGATTTGGTCCCAACAACTCCATCGCCCGATGAAGACTCTACAAAGTTCAGTCCAGGAATGGCAGTTGTAGGTGTATAATTTCCTATATCAAAGTATCCGACAGAGAAGCCTCCTTTAGCATCCGCAGCGCTCATTCCAACAGGATATTGAGGTCTCTCTGGAACTATCTGACGACCTTTACTAACATAAACAGGCTGCTCATCCTGAGGCACGTATCCGTCTTTCACTCGAATTGGTTTTCTCCAAGTCCCATCTGGACGCTGGCTTGGTGGAATATACGATTGGCCTGAAACAATTCATAAACAAAGCTTGTTATTAAAATTACTTCTGAAAAAGCTTAGACTATAGGAGAAACACTGTACCTTCAGTATCCTTTACAAGTTGCATAGAACTCATCTTGATGCCTTATCTTAGCCCTATATATCCTCCTATCCTCGGTTAATATCACTGTAAATATCGTACAAGAATTTCAAAATGAAATCCACCCGTTCCACCTCAACTTCTCTTAATAATGTTATAAAAATCGTTCACTGCAATTAAAACCACCATTCAAACACTTCCGTTCAACACAATTTCCAAAAATTTGCAAGAAATTCAATTATCCAATCCCCCAACAATCCGATGTTTTAGACAATAGTCACGCACTCGGCCCTAGTACACTGTCTAGTACTGTCTACACCTTCGCTGATCCGCTGACAAATCACAAAATCCCTAAATTAAGAAGGGAAGGGGAGCACCTCTTAAAATATGAAAAAGGAATTCAGGTTATCGAAACGGGGAACCTTCGAAAAGGTCAACAAAGTTGAACAAAGTCCTTTCTGTTGTTTATTTTTCTAAAAATAAATGTCTGTTATTGTATTGAACAATTAGGTGGTGGTGTGTTTGAATAATTCAAATGCAAAGTGCTCGCGACTTTCATGGACACCACGTGGCTCTCCACTCTCTGACTGTCTCAACTTGCCTCACGAAACTAATTGTATGCTGTTGAGTTGTATGTTGTATGAAAAGTAATTTGTAGCTTATTTCTGGTTCGAAATATATCGAAATCTAGAAATCTTTATTGGTTTCTGAGGTTTGAGATGAGTTTGTGTGGAATAATAACTAAGCATGCCTTGAGTAGTAGCACCTTTTAAGATCTTTTTTGAAGCTGAAAAGAATTTCGTCGTTTTTATCACAAACTGAATATTGAGCAGCCCAGTAGGTCCGAATGAAATCAGATCCTTTCTCTCCAATCATGATGGATGGAGCGTTGGTATTTCCGTTTACGATGTAAGGCATGATTGAAGCGTCAATTACACGTAGACCGATGGTATTAAGTACTCTGAAAGGTTAAAAGAAGTAGGGTATTTATTGTAAAAATTTTATTTTTCATCTTCGATAAGGGAACAAATTGTCTCACCTGAGATTAGAGTCAACTACGGATTTAGGATCGCCTTTGCCTTTGCCCATTGAACAGGAACCAACCTATTTCATAAAGTATAGTATGTCTAAGAAATATGCAAGCTGTGAATACATAATATAATGATTATTGGAGTGTTATGTATTACTGGATGATACAAAGTAAATGCCCACTGACGCAAATAACATTCCCAATAAGCATCAGTTCCAACTTTGAATGATTCGCATCCTGGAAAAGGAGTGTCAGGAAGTCGGGCATCTAATTTTTGGAAAGATTTGCTGTTTGCTAGTTTGATGGCGAACTTCGTTCCTGAAAGGATCGAGTATTAAACATTACAATGAATTGATATTGGTGAGGTGCATTTGTTAATTGTTAAGTACTAATTACCTTCCAAGAGAATTTTCATATCATCTGGATGACTAAAGTACTTGGGATCAATTACTGGGTAACTTAAAGGGTTTTTGTCTTTCAGTCTCAGCTCTCCTATACTTCTTGGAAGGAGTAGAGTAGGAAGCAGAAGAAATGCATCCTTTCCTCTATAAGGGGCTAAATACTTTTCCATTATATCTTCTCGGACTGCAACAAAGAGATTCAAGTCTCTTTCAAAGCCTTGGTAAATTCCAAGTGGAGAGAAGTACAGTTGAATATCCGGCCATTCTCTAGTCTTGTTACATTGTGCTAACGAACTACAAAAGAACATTTGGGAATGGAATCCTCCTGGAGATGTCAAAGGTCCTGTAAAAAGTTAACACGAACTGTGATAAGCGTTTGAAAAATTGACTAGATTATAACTCGATTCCTTCAGAAGCTGATCGAAACTTACCTACACCTTTACCAAAGTAGTCTGTGAAAGTTTTCAGCCCAAAATCTCGTCCAGGAATGAGTGATTCTGGTTTATTGATTATAAAGGGAAGGATTATTGCTGCAATGTGATCCAACAAGTTCTTTCCCACTGGAAGGTCGACCTTTGGCTTTATCTGCATTTTCATGATTCATCTTTGCGAATTAATCTAGATTTACAATATCTGTGAATTCATACATTGTATTCTGATTGTTCACATTACCCCAACTTCTTTCAAATGCTCCTTTGGTCCGATTCCTGATAACATCAAAAGTTTTGGAGACTCGACAGCTCCTCCACTAACAATGATCTCTTTGGAAGCTCGGGCAAACTTGACTTTTCCGTGTCTCACATACCAAACTCCAACAGCTCTTCCTCGTTTATCTAATTTGATCTGCAGGTTAACTTAATTTGAGTCTCAACAAAAAAGAATAATAATTATTTTTCTTTCCTTATTTCATTACGCAAACCTTAATAGCTTGAGAGTATCGAGACACAGTAAGATTTGATCTGCTCAAAATATTCTTCAAGAAAGCAAAAAAAGTTCCCCACCGCTTTCCCTTCTTTTGAGTTCTTTCAATCGTTCCAACTCCAACAGATTGAGGTCCATTGAAATCTTTCTTGGAGAGACCCAGCTCTGCTGCAGCCCCAAAGAAGTACTCTCGCAAAGGTGACCAAGGTGTATTTTCTACATGAAGTTTTCCGTAAGCGTTCTCTCCATAATGTTCCTCTGCAAATTCAATCCATTCAAAGTTTCCCATTCATTACATTAGATTTGAATAAACTTACTGTTGTCGGCGTGTTCCCCGGCATACGTGGTAGACTTCTTAAAGAATGGCAACACATTTTTGTACGACCAAGAATCATCGCCTGTCAGTCTCGCCCAGTTATTGTACTGTAATGAGTTAGTTAGGTTTAAATCTACATAAATTCCAATAAAGATAACTCGCTTGCAGGCATGTATATTTTTCTAACGTCTTCTGGGTGTCCCCGAATGTAAACCATGTAATTGAGATTACTTGTCCCTCCCAGGAGCTTTCCTCTTGGCCACGAACTTCTATTTTGAACCATTGCTAAATGATTATTATCTTGAGGAACGGTTTTATACTTCCAGTCAACTTCAGGCCGTCCCAGCATTTCACAGGCCATTCCAGGGATAGAATTATAGAACAACGGATCACCACCAGCTTCCAACAGGAGAACTTTATTATGCTGAGAAAGTCTATTTGTGACCACAGCTCCTGCTGACCCGGATCCGACTGCATTTAATATTTGAAGAATTGTGTCAAATGAGATTTGAAACTCATACCGAATTTTCTATCGTATAACTTGCAGATTTAAATGTCTCACCCACAATGAAGTCATACAGCAAACGGCTTTCATCTTCACTTACCCAGGATGATACAACGTCCCAATATAGGTTAAATTGAGACTGTAGTGAAACAAAGAACGATACGGTTCCAAAGAACCCCACAACAAGTATAAGGTCTACCACCCTTAGGATCATTTTATTTGTGTGCTGCTTAGCCAAATGCTGAAGAATGAATGAATTAGGACTATCTTTTTGGTCTTCTTCAAGACTGGAGGTGCTGGAGATGCAAACAAGTAGCAACAGCAACATCAACTTACAAGTTGATGCTGGAGATTGTCTACACACAATCACCAGCGATAACCCAGCATAAAAAAGCAAAGTCAAAAGTGCATACGGTTTCATAGAATTGTCTTCCATAGTCTGCTGCATTGTCACTGGTTGTGTTTTCTGGTTTAATGCATTGTCCAGAAGAAGACGAAACTACTCGCATACTTTTACTTAACTCGTATAATGTACGATTGTACCCAGCCAGATAGAAATCTATGAATCCAGAATACTCGCAGCAGGAACAAGACTTTCTTGGCTAGCACAAGTTATACCGGTTTATAAAATCCACCAAGCATTTATAGATAGTGATTCCAGGTAATTAAATCCAGGATAAACATCTCAAACTAGTAGACTCGAGAATTCTGCATTCCATACTTGTTCGGAACATTAATTCTCATAATAATAATAATATAACTATGCAGTATGGCCTGCATTTCTGAACAAGGACAGAGTCCAACAACACGTTTGTTTGTTTAATACAAGAAAAAGAACGAGGACAACAACTTGTTTAAACCAAAACTTTCTTAATGAATTAAATCAGCTAAACTGCATGTGCATGCAAAAGTATATAATAATATTATTAACAGGACTGAACTATCAAACAAAATGCTTGATCGTCATCATAATATCATTCATCATCATCAATTTTACAGGATTTCGCATTGCATAAAAGATTAGTCCCTAATAAGTCCCTACTTTGTTGGCATAGTTGGAAGTACTCAATGTGTGTGAATGAATGAAGTACTAATCAAATCATCAAATGATGCATTTCGCCGTGTCAAGTCAATTTCATTTAGATTTAAAACACTGCTCCGAAAATTTTGGTACAGAACATAACTCTTCAAAGTGTTCGAAGTCTCCACTCCAAAGTATTTCACTCGCTCGTAAGGTCGTAAGTAGGAAATTCTAAAAACCATTGTCATGAAAATCTTTTGTGTGCCTGCACAAATTCAGATGGAGAGGCGAGGGAAATTGAGACGCGAGGGAAAGCGGACGCAAAGAAGAAAAAACTCACCAGATTTGCACGCTTACACGAATGCACATTTCTTTCATAATAAGATCATTCCGCCGCCGATAAGGAAGAATGATAAAGCATTCCCAACTCAATCTTTCATAGACTCCTGTGCATGTACATGTCGTCGTTAACCGTTCGTGAGTCCTGTTTGGTTGTTCCAACGCCTCTGGGCGCTTTGGCCCGGTACTGGAAGTGTCTGGAAGCTGAACGTATATGACATAGAATTTTAAAGGTGAGAACAAAGAAGTTCAGTTCCTTTGTTTAACTTGCATTGTTGAATTTTGCATTCTACTAATTCCATTGACATTATGCTAACGATTTTTTTGTAATTTTTCAGGTTGGCCATGAGTAGTGGCAAGAAGAAACCGAAATTGTCCTTCACGATCTGTAAAGACCCTCAAACTCATGGAGTGTCATATCCGGATATGCGTGTGCATATCGGAGACAAACGATTACCCGTTGGATCCTACTCAATTAGCTTTCCTGTGCCTGAACCTCGTCCTGCAGCAGCCTCATCACAACCACCACCACCACCTGATACTATAATTGAAGTTGACGAGGACTCTATTAATGGAGGTCTTTGTAATGGAGATGTAAGCCCCTGTACAACAGATTCAGATGCGACAGAAGTCATTGTAGTGGAACGTGTGCAATCGCCGTCGTTAGTGTCAGCCCCTGTGATGTCGCCAATAGCTGATGGAGTTGTAAGCCCCAGCACCACTGCTGACACAGAAGTCATTGTAGAGGAACTCCCGTCGCCAGTGACAGTGCCTGCCCCATCGCCAATAGCTGATGAAATTGTAAGCCCCAGCACAACTGCTGACACTGAAGTCATTGTAATAGAGGAACCGCCATCGCCAGTGACAGTGCCATCGCCAGTTCGATTGCAGCAAAGCGTCCCCAAGAAACGGCCTAGACCACAAGACCCTCCGCGAGATTTGTATCATGTGGACTTGGCAGCATTAGCAGCTTCACTGAACCCTAATTATAGTTTCAATATCGAAACTCCTGAGCAGGGAATAGGGTTCAATTCATTCTTTGCTGCTTCTTCTGTTGACGACAGTTTATTCGAAAGTGTTGCTTCAGATGATGTAATGAATATAGTTCCAGACGTTCCATCTGAAGAGGAGCCACTTTACACTAATGAAGACAGTGCGGACTCTTCATCTGTGTCTAATAATAAGGTTTCGGATTCCCATAATAATCATGAGCACGTGGAACCCAGGGATTCAGAAGGTGATAGAGATAATGAATCCGATTCAGAGCCTGAGTATTACGTAGAGAAACTTATATTGCTAAGCCATAAATTGATCAAAGATGATGAAAAAGGATGCATTCGTCCTGTGAAAAGATATTTTGTTAAATGGTGGGATTATCCTGAGTAAGTACAAATTAGTTCAGCTGTTAATATACGATTATAAATCGCAGAATTATAATTTGTAATTGTATAATATTTATTGTGTTTCAGCACTGAAAATTCATGGGTAACTGAGGAAGACATGGGATCGGAAGGACCGTTAATCAAAGCACTAAATGCGAACATGAAAACAACCATCAAGCGTCTAAATTCAATGAAGATGGTTAAAAGTTACATGAAGAAAAAGAAATCCAGTGACGAAGAGGTATCAGAATATGCTATATTGGATGAAGAAACGGACGGTAAAGATGCAGACAAAGTTTCTTTATCTCTTTTGCAAGACGTCACGTATTTACCACCAACAGCATGAGCATGCAATGAACTATATTATTTGTACTCTGTGATAGTGTTTATGATTAGGAATATTAGGATGCATCAGTAGACTTGTAGGTAGTGTTAGTGTTTTTAGTGTTTTACCTCCAGCATTTATTAACACTGAAAATAATAATTAGTACGTATTAACTTTGGAGGTTAATCTCATCATCCAGATCTGAACCCAAGATCGTTATTATTCCATTACCATCTGCTGCTTAAGTAGATACATATAAGTCACGTTAAAAGACGATCTATCATGTATAAAATATATTTGTAACTTAGATATTGTGTACCAAAGTACCATCAACCACGGAAGATAAATGCATAAAATGTTGTGTTCAGATAATGCTGTAGACTGTAGACTACTACTTATCTTTGTAGCTAGTAATATCCTAACTTATTATTAGGTCTATGAAATCAAAGCTTAATATCTTTTCATTTGACTGTATTAATACTTATTCTGTCCATAAACCATAGACGTAAAACAATTTGACAAAGTTTGGTTAGTTAGTTAAGTAGTAAGATTTTATTCAGTCTTAATTTAATATCCAGTAGCATATCAGAATCTATTGAAGAGTCCCAGTCTAGAAAACGACAAACGGTTTTATTCTGAAAATTGAAAATGGTGAAAGTTCAACAAAATTCAGAAGAATTTTTGGCTTGGAGAAGACTCCACCTGAGTAAGGCGAAGCTATCAGGCATTACGGAGATCTCTGCATTGATGTCAGGGTTCGCAGTGGTAAGTGAAATATGCTTCTATTATACGCAGTCTATTTTTCAAGATCGCATAAAAGGACATTTAAATTTGAATTAATGTTGTTCTTGTCTACAATCAGGTTGCGACTGTGGAACTCCAAATAAACGCTGATGCAAATCCTTACCTCCTCTCAGCATTTACAATTGTCACAGCATTGTTGGTTTGTACAACGATGTTAGCGCTTATGATCTCAACGTGTGTTCTTCCCTACATACAAGTAATATCAAAGTTAGGTCCCAGTCAAGTCAAAGCTTGTGAATCTCCTCATGATGAAATGATGTATTTCATCGACTTATCGTGGGTCTTGGCGAACACCATTTCAATATTCCTTTTTATATTAGACGTCATTTTATTAAGCTGGATCAAATTCAAGATCTTCTCTGTAACAGCATCTGTAGCTGCAACCTTAATAATGATTCCTGTCCTAATTATTATTCTTATTTTCGGGATCGTATTCTACAGGAAAATTATCAACCACCAGTACTCTCTTATGAATTCTAAATGCGTTGAGTTGGAAGAGATGAAAAACATAATTGATTCCCAGTCAAGTCTGCCTGTACCACCTGTTTTTGTTGTATGAAATTAACTGCAGATTTTGCTCCAATACCTTTGTTGTGTCATTATGAATTTAATACGCTGTATATACGCTGTATATATATTTCACTTTTATCTGTCGAGTGAATGGCTGGTTATAGTTAAACAAGAGACTATAAATCTGTTTATGTGTGAAGCATCAAGTTTTGTGAGATTGGAACCCACATACTCATCAATGAAGAAGATAATCCAGCTCTTATCATTATCAGGGCTGTAATGTGCAGCAATAAATAAAATACATTATGCTTTATACTTATGATTCTTTTCTGGCGGAATTCAAACATCATTTATTAAACCTACATCGTCATTAAGTGTGAATACACAATTTACAATAAAATTGGCATCCTGTTTTCACAATTCGTTGGTTTTCCTTTGAGTTGCTTCATTTTCACATATTTGTTTTTACTTTTTGTACTGCAAATTTAAAAATTGTATTTCTCATGCAAATTCTAATGCAATTTGAGTAGAAAAGACTTCAAAATCAACTGAAGTCCTAAAAGCAAAATGACCACCTGTTGAGGTCCACTAAAGATTGCCACACCTTTGATCTTCGCATAATTGGAAACTGTTCCATTCAAAATCACCGTTGACCTTAATTTTTAGACCATAAAAATGAAGAAAAGCAAATCATCATCCGAAAGCACCTTAGCAGAGGATGTGATAAATTCTCCAGAATATCTTTCATGGAGAAGACTTCAATTAAGTAAATCAAAGTTATCAAATGTTGCTGAAATGGCATCGTTCATGGCTGGTTTTGCAGTGGTAAAAATATTTCCACATTCACCATCATCTTTTGTTTAAAAAAGCGATAACTTTTGACTTTGTATTCATAAGAAAATGTGAATGAATATTCTGATTTCTGGTAGGTCGCAACTGTAGAACTCCAAATTAACGATGAGGATGCAAATCCCATACTTCTTACATCTTTTGCTGTAACAACAGCTCTTCTAGTGGGGACATCGATGATCGCAGTGATAATTGCTACATGTGTTCTCCCTCACATTCAAGCTGTTGCAAAGTTATCGATGATTTCAGAAGTCAAGCAATCCCCCCACGACAAAATGAGCACGCTAATCGATATCTCTTGGGTATTGGCCAACACAGCATCTCTCTTCCTTTTTACACTTGACGTCATCCTAATGTGTTGGATAAAGTTTACTTACTTCTCGAAATGGGCTCCTGTTGCAGCGACAGTCATCATGGGTCCTGTCCTTGTAATGATTCTTCTGTTTGGAGTCATCTTCTATCGGAAGATTGTGAAGCATCAGTACGTCATTTCTAACTTGAAGTACCTAGAACTCGAGAAACTCAAGGAGGATATTGAAAGACAAAGCGAGATTTTTCAGTTCTCCAGAACTCAGTCCTTAAGGTCAGAGGGTGGACTCCACTTCCATTCTTCTCCAGGATTTAGTGATCGTTCAAGTATTACTTCAAGTAATAATTCAAACAAGTCTGTCGCAGCAAAAAGCGTACATACGGTATACACTGTTTAGAAATTAGTGTGATAAAAAGATAATTTATTAATTAAGTACAAAACTCAAACGATTACGAGTACGACTAAATAACTTAAGCACATGAATGATTTTCCAATTGCATGTAATATATACGTATTACTAGACTTCAGTATAACAAGTTCTATTTGAAGCTTCCACAAATCCCCGAAGACATTTGCACTGGCCTTTATCATTTGATCCTCTGTACTTGTCACAAAACGCTCCATCCACACAGAACCCTGAATCTTCGTTGTTTGTAACTGTACATGAAGATCCTACGAGACCTCGGCATCTTTTTTCTATTTCGTCATAAACTTTCAAGTCATCTTCACATTGACATCGTCCATCAATGCAAAAAAGTGGAGCAAGCTGATCGCATTTTATAGGATTACTTCTTGTTCCTTTCGAGTCCTTTGTGGTTATCTCTGCTTGACAGATTCGTCCGTAAGTTAAGTCACATTTCCTGTCTTCACTTTCCACTGTTCCTTCAGGACATTTGCATTGGGAGAATTTACCATTTGGTACGCAAACAGCAGGTCTTTGGCAGTAGATTGGAGTGGAATTAGATTCCTAACGCAAAGAACACATGTCAACAAAGCAGACGATATTATATTAAAGTATATTATTTTTACGAATCCACTTTTACCTTTCCATAGACATCAATGCCTTTGTAAGTACATGGTCCACCCACAAGACTATAACAATCCTTCAGAACATCATCATAGACTTGGTGATCTTTGTACCTACAAGTACAAATTCCATCCCTGCACTTGAAATTATGAAGACACTGGGAATCCCTAAAGTCGCAGGTTCCCCCATGTCCAACTTGGCACTCTCCTTTTGAAGACATCGTAAACCCTGGAGCACACAAGCATCTCGTATCTTCCCCACTATACTCTTCATATGAATCTGCACTGTGACCTCCATAATACCCGCGACAAAGGGCATTCGTAGTACATAAATCATTTAGGCACGGCTTCTCTGCTAGACCAACGCATTGCTGGTGGTCATAATTGTAAACGGCCAAGTCTTTGTCACACTTGCACTCATTATCAATACAGGACAGGTGCATGTCACCTCTACAATCGAAATTTTGTCGGCAGGACTCACCAAATAGACCTTTTGGTACACATGACCCGTTAGAATGTTCAGTGTAAGTGGATTCACATTTGCACAATCCAGAGACTGAATCACACCTTGCGTTTTCGACACAATGGACTTCTTCATGCCAACTTCGATACTCTTCTATTACTGTAAACTTACATTTTTCACCGGCCAGGGAGACACACCCATGGAGCCTCAGGTCATAGGTCATGGAATCTGGTTTCATACACAGACAAGTGTTATTCTGACACGTGAGAGTGGCTAAGCTGTTACACCTGATGAGTTTATTATCACAGTAGTCTCCGTAGTTGGCACGAGTCGCAGATTGACAAGGATTGATGATAATTACAAATGAAATGCACATAATTGCGAATACGCTATCAATGGACTCTTTGAAGAAGAATCGCTGCATTGTGTATTGTTTAAATTTTCTGGTTTCCTGTGATCAAAGTTTTATGGTTATTAAACCACAATCTTCTCTGAGAAACAAGTCTGTCATTTAAGGAAGTACGCGTGGGGAGATATATAAACGATGTTTACAAGGAAGTCAAAAGGCAAAGGTTATCATGATCTCATCTGTCGGTTCATCAAGAAGACCATACGGGGTTCTGGAGTAAGATGTCTATAGTATGTGTAAATTGTTAATGATGGGATGCATACTGGAAAAATATGGGGCAAAGTAGATTACCATCCTGAATGTTTCAGGAAGTTCATTCACATACAATATTAGACTGGAGCTTATTTATTTTGCTCGTTAATAATCATTAATTATGCATAATAACAGACTGAGCAGAGTCATAGCCGAAAGTGTCTCTGATTTCTCTAAATAACGGTGCAAAAGGAGATGATGGCCTAAAGAGAACTGGAGGATACCCAAGGGGACTAGAAATGTAGGTTGTTGTAGGTCCTTGAAGAATTGTCTCTGTGGAATTCCATAACTCTACCCACCCGTCTACGTCTGGGGGAAGGTAAACTTCTCTTCCAACCTATTTTGGAAAGATTTCATTTTAAAGAGGTACTACCAATCGCCAGTAAATTATAATTCTCTGAGTGATTACCGAATCCTTAGAAAGTATTGGAGCCACAAGTAAATCCCGTCCGTATAAAAATGAGTAGTTGAAATCGAAACTTTGAGGATCGGATTCATAATGAAGGAATAGTGGTCTCATCAAAGGTATTCCTGTGTCTGCGTTTTCTTTTACGATAGACTTTGTGTAGTTGGAGAGCATAACGAACATCCTTGTTAAGCGACCGAATTGCTGCCAAGTGTCAGTATCGGTATAAACTTGATGGTTGGCAGCAGGTTGATTTCCTGAAAATGATTTGCTGGTTTTATTATATGACCGAGGTTTTTCAAAAGTAGCAAATATGAAATGTATCTTATTACCTTCATGAGTTCTGATAATTGGATTAGAAAATACAGCAAACTCGGCCGACCTCAAAAGAAGCTCTTTAGTTCTGACAAGATTTAAGATGGGAAGAGTTGTATAGCCTCCCACGTCGAAATGGAAAAGTCCCATTCCACTCATGCCAGCAGATAAACCTTATTTGAAACATTCCAGTTATCTTTTCCACCGCTTTCTTACGCAATGCACGTGCATATTACCTGCAGTAATAGCAGATGGAAGGCCGTCGGAGTAGCTCCAATCAACATTCTGATCCCCACCCCAGAGTAAAGTGGAATATCTGCTGCTTCCACTCGACCCTGATCGAGTCCAGAACACGACTTCTCCAAGAGCACCTGCCTCTTCCACTGCATCTCTGCAAAGATAAGATTTATGGTAAGCTTCTTACACTTAAATTCTAAACCTTAAAAGATTGACAGCTCACTATGCAGCTACATACCGATTCAGCTTTGCCCACAAAGTCGGCAATTGATTATGTCTCTCTTGCTCATCAAACTTAACAGTTTGATTTATGGTTGTTGAATCCAACGGCGTATACTCTCCGAAGTCAGCCATCCATCCAGAAAATCCAAAC
>Ga0194135_10001192_pt1 | contig 15299 bp, 20 predicted proteins | sample LitLau_LLRF_2013_FD_134024 | JGI IMG/M metagenome (GOLD analysis project Ga0194135, IMG submission 134024) | Freshwater sediment microbial communities in response to fracking from North America - Little Laurel Run_MetaG_LLRF_2013 (version 2) | ecosystem: Environmental > Aquatic > Freshwater >...
CAATGGAACAGTGACATGATGATCTTGAAGGAATTGGTAGAAAGTGAATTTTACCTCAATGGACCATCTCCCTTCAAATTTAATCCAGACGAAAATAATGCCCGAACTTTAATCAGAATGAAAATCAGTTAGATGAATGGACACAATTTTTTAATTTGAAATTTTAAGATTTTTATTAAAGCTAAAAAGTTTACCTGTCACAGGAGGCAAGTTTTTGATAAGGCTCATTCCATTGGACCAGCGTAATCTTATAGGATAAATCAACATTTTTATTCATTGCACATTTCATAACATGAATTGGCTTACCTGGCGTTGGTGACCTCTGAGATTAAAGTTGGTCCGGGACGGAGGTTGACCGTCTTTCCACTGAGTCGTTGTAAATGTAACACCGAGAATTCCCCGCATGCTCCCAGTGGATAACCATCCTTCTTGATAATAATTTGTCCGATTCAACTTCCATCCTTCCTCCTTGAAATTAAGAATTTCAACAATCACAATTGAAAAGTAACACTTTAAGCAATCATAAATTAATTTGAGATTGTTACCTCTGGGAGTTCATCCGGGACTTTTCCCATCCATGACAAGGAAAGAATCCAAGAGTCAGACTCAATGTTAATTGACTTTTCAAAGTGAATGTGCATAGCCGTTTAGACGCACATGGCCTCTGACCTTTAAACTACACTCAAGAAGACACAAGGGCAAGATTTCTATAATTTCCCCCATCCATTCACTCCCATAGTGTCAAGCAGGATTGCGTGGAGTCTAATTGAACAGTGTTATTTTTGAAGTAATTTCGAAAGAATCAACAAAAGACTGAGGATGGAAATAAATGGTAATGAAAGGGAAAGGGGAAAAACGGGAATTTGGAGTCTGTTCAATTGATAATTGAAAGTGATAGTAATGGAAAGAGGTAAAGTGATGAAAGAGAAAGTGGAAAGTAGGGAGATGAGATTTGGAAAGGGATGGATTGAGGTAAGGTGGGAGCAGCCTATCCCGTGCCAGGATATACCACAAGACCAGAGGATCTCCTGCACCTGCGGAAAGCGTTGACGCAGAGAAAGCAAAATCGATGGAAATTACTTTCTCCCGTTTCCTTTGCAGTGAGTCAAAAGATTCCCGTTTTACATGCAGCAAAATAGGAATTCTTGCTACACATCTGAGATAGCAGTTACAATAAGCAATAGTTATTATTTATTACAAAATTTCAGCAATGGGAATTATGTGTCTATTTTGAGAATCAATTCTCTTGGCTTTCTGGGGCTGACCTACTGGACTCAATCCTAGAAAATCTCAAGGACAAATGACCTCCAACTCCTTCCCATGACCCACACGAGCGAATAATTTGTATCTTAGAAATCTCAAGCCCATGGACGTATGATAATCAGTTAGGTTCACATTTTGAGCGCAGCTTTAATTTGTAAGCCAATTCGATAGGAAAGAGTGAAAGAGATGTGAGAAAAAAAATCCAACTTGTGAACATTTGCCCATTTTTCTGTCCAAAAACTAGAAGCAAAATTATAACATCGAAAAGACCTTTCTTGATTTTCTTTTCTTCATTTCTTCAAATTGAGGGCTTTAATCCAGCCATCAATAATCTAAAATCGGAAATGATAACAAACTCACAATTTATTTCTCTCCGATTTCCAAAGTTTTTGTTGAACTTTTTGATGAAAAATTTCCAAACCCTAAAGATCTAACTTTTAAATAAAAGAATGGAAATCTGGGGAATCTGTTCCTTTTTAAATTATAATTACTCAACAAAAAGTTAGACAAGAGAATAACAAAACAGGAAGCCATATCCTACACCTTTTGGAGAGATTCTATTTGTATGAACCGTTGGGAGCTGTAGAGGGGGGTGAATGGCTCGTCATGGGTTTGAAGGGGGTATACGAATAGGATGACTCCGGAGCAGACGACGGCGATGATGATGTCATTGAACTGTAAGTGGCGAAAGGATTATTTGGCGGGGGCGGAGCATAGAACGTTGATTGTGTTGGCATTATTATTGGTGTGACTGCTGACGCCGATGATTTGTGACCGACGGCATCAGCGACATAGTTCACCTATTGAATGCAAATCAAGAATTTCATGATGAAACTGATTAGATACGGTCATAGTCCTTTTGTCATACGGTAGATTGGTAGATTGGTACAATGGTAAAGGTCAATGATAAATTTTTCTTACCTCATAAACTTCCCCTTCAGGACTCATCCAGCTGAAGCTTCCAGTTTTCGTAGCCGTCTTTCCGGTATTTCCAAACCCATCATTGTTTCCGCCCAATCTATTGTCTTGAATTTCATTGAACCGAATTGAATTGCTTTTTTGGACTCTGTTGCATGGAAAAGTCAAATTAGAACGCAATGGAGTTGAAAAGCGGTGGCGTAGTTTACGTTGTAGTAGTTTGGACTTACTGGGGAGTAGAGAATCCTTGGCTGTTTTGTTGTTGGTTCTTATTGAAAGGGGTCAGATGAGGTTGGGGGTTCCGGGTATTGAAAAGAGGCATGCCAGGTGAGTGCGTTGCCAAATTGGATGATAAATGGGGATTGTAAAGAGGCAACCCAGGGGCAGGGGGTTGTGATAGCGCGGGCGAGGGATGATAGTAACCGTGACCTTTCGTTTGGGTTTGGGCGTTGTTGACGTGGTTGTGGTGGGGAAATGCTGGAGGAGATGATGGTGATACTGGTACTCGCTGTCCAGAAGTTGCGGAGTTCCATGACGGATGTCCCATTCCTCCAGCGATTCCTCCCATTGGTTGTGGGTTCTGTGATCCTCCCAAGGTGTTTCCAGTTGACCCAACTCCGACATCCGGCGACGGCGTCCCTTGCCTATAATCAACAAATGAAAATGAAGCACTGGTTTTGCTTGGATTCCTTAACACGGAAATGCGGGCGTGTCTTACGTGCCAGTGACTCCAGTGCCAAAGAGGATTGAAGTGAATCCTGAAGGTGCAGCAGTTGTGGAGGCACCAGGTAGTGCAAGCGTGGCGGAATTGGATGAAGCAGCTTCGGCGGCTCCTTCTGAAGCCTTCACTGGTGCTTCCGTAGGGGAAGATCCGAATCCAAAGAAGCTGAAATGGGCTGAAGCGAAGGAGGAGTAGAATATTGGGAGAAAGAGGATCTGAAAAACAGGAAAGAATTAAAATTATTAAAAATGAAAAGAATTAGCAGATTCATGGAAGTGGATAATGTATTGGAGTGAATTCAATTACCGTTGTCCAGAGCTTCATTTTAGGCTTTGTGCAACTACTGATGATGACTTCAGTGTACAAGTTCCGTTCACTACTAGGATTGATGATTGGAGACAGCAGAGGAAGTTCTGGAGGCATGTGAGCCTATGAACTGGGGTTCTTAAATAGGTTTTCATTCATTCAATAAGTTGGAATTGGCCCTTGGTGACCTACTAAAAGGGAGGGGACGATCCCATAAATTCCCTTGAGAGAAAATGAAAGTGCGTCTGGAGAGGGAGACTGGCGTGTCTTTTGTGGAGGAACAAAAGGGGGCACTCCCCTATTGTCCCAATCTATTGTTTAGGCGTCTTTTTCACTTTCACTTTAGAAGAGTACAAGAATAGAGGAGGGATGGGAATTAGGAAGAATTTGACCCGGAATTACCGTTAATCCCACACAAATAAATATCAACCCTTAGTTTAGAATCTATGATCCCTTCGAGTCTCGCAGTTTTTTAAAACTGATTCCATGAATGGTCTCTCGTATTTTAGGTGACCTTTTATTCCAATTCATTCAGAGAAAGTATTCGAGAAGAGCATCCCACATAATAAAACCAAAGGAAAAGGGAACCTCCCCTTGCTTCGTCTTAAGTTTAGTAGCACTTGGTTTTCGCCGCTGCGGTTTACTCCTCCCACAGCTTCCAATACAAGTGCAGACTGACCTTGGCGGAAGTTCCTTCCGATTGGTTACATTACAAGCAAGGTCTGACTCCTGAGTGGTGCAGCATATACCACAGGGGCATTTTAAGTGTGAATCCAGCACAAGGACATTGTCAGCCCGGTTCAGGAAAACTGTGACACTCTCCTGTGGGTTTCTGAAAGTAAGGCAAGCCCCTGGTGGACGGACGTATCCTGTCTCGTCACAACTTTTGACTTTGGCTCCAGGACCAATTCGACTGCTGGCATTAGTAAAGTGGTTGTAAATGTAATACTTTTTGGGGAAACGTAAAAGGGACGCTTCCATTCCGTCCTCAGTGTTCTCCCAGATTAAGGATTCTCCTGATGGGGTCGTGGTGAATGCTGACCAGTAGTAGTACCTCTCGACACAAGTGATTCCAAGGAAGTTGATGATGTTTGTAGCCAAATCAAGGCCTTCATCAAGTTGGGTTTCGGCGGCATGAGGGTAGGTACTGGAAACTTCGGTCATCCAAATGGAACGGGGACGATGTTGGTGGTGGCCGGTGAAGGGGTTTGGATAAGTCTCGAGATCATAGTAGGCAAGGCCGTAGGTACTCGAACTGGAATTGGAACTGAGGGCGTAGGCATGGGTCGCCACGGTTTTGCAGGCATCCAAACAGTCTATTCCCCTTCTTAGGTTTTTGTACTTCAAATAAATCTCGGTCATCCAAAAGTAAGAATTTTCAGGACAGAGGGAGACGAGCGGATCATTGAAATTGGTGACCATCCGACACAACTGGCTTGGATCCATGTTACTATCAACAAGAATAACAAATTATGAATCATGTTTGTGACGGAGAGTTGGGCTAGATAAATAAAATGGGTTATAGTATAATTACCAGTGAGTCCAAGGGGCCCAAAGATTCTCAGGCTCATTTACAGGACTAATCCGGTCGATGGAGATGCCATAGGTGTCTTTAATCAGGGTTGTAATGTTTTTGAGGTAAAAATAGTAGTTAATTTCCATCTCAGGAAGCAATCGAAGCGTCTCTTTGTCCATGAGATGAGAAGGTGGAGACCAAACGGAAGCAATTAAATTCACATCCCGGTATTGTGTTTGATTGGACAAAATTTTCATGATGGTTTCCCAACTCCATGTACATGTCTGGGATTTGTCACAGCTTAATGTATACTCGCCAAGTGACGGAGAGAAATACGACTCGAAGGAAGTCCGGAAATGCCTGAAACAGAGCTAGGAGAGACATGACAGACAGTTTTTGAGGTTAAAAAGTTGATGAATTGAGGAACGCTTTACGCTTACCTAATTTTGAGATCAAAATACAATTTTTGGATGACTTGCTCAATTAATTCCTTGCTGGTCGTGTTAAAGTGTTCAGTTGAGCCAAGATGGACTCCAAATCCCTGGAACTTCGTCTCACAACACAGGGAAGGTCCAAATAGTATCAAAAGGCACAAACCTAATACGGATGCTTCCATTTTCAAAGGAATTATACAATTATTTGCACTTCTGTCAATTCGAGACGTGGTCCTATTCATGCACTGGAATTCTAAATTCAACTGACATGATTCTACGTCGAAGAGTATCGTTCGTGTGCGTTGTTAGTCTTCAGCTAACTTGAATGAATGCTAGTGAGGATGAATGTAATTGAGTAATTAATGGGAAGGAAGATAAACATGAGAAGATAAAATTGTTTACCCTTTACACACATTGACATGCAACTGAACCCCATGGCAGGCTCAAATGGTCCACACCAAGTGATCTCATTAAAAACAGACGAATGTACGATAACCTATACAATAAATAAAAAATGAAATGCATTTCGACCCCAACTCTTCCTCCTTCCTGAATGTCGCCTGAAAGTTTAGAATGAAAACTTTATTCTGAAATTATTCCTAGCACGGCACAGATACAGATGAGAGAGAATTGGGACACGAGCTTCTTTAGAAAGCGGCGTTTCTTGTTTCATTTACTAAAAATCTCAACGAAACGATAAAACGAAATTATATTATGGTAAAAGGATAAGCACTAATATTTAAAACGGAAATTAAGAATTGTTCAGCGTGACTCCGCTTTATGTTTAGGGGGACGAAATTGGGTAATTTTCTTTGCCTTTTTAGGCGCTGGTGCAGCCTGGGCAGCAGGAGCAGAAGGACCAGCGTCTTTGTCTTTGGAGGAGCCACTTTGAAAGTTTTTCCAACTTGCAACTCGACCTTCCCGTGATTCCTGCAATCCCAAATACAAAGCCCCAATAAGAAATTGTCGTTCGAAAAACATTAAAGGCAGGAAGCCAAACGAACACGAACCTCAAAGTTTTTGACCCATTCTTTCTCCATTTTCACTTTTTCCTCTTGATCAATTTCCTCTTCTCGCTTTCTCTTCCTCTCTTCCATATCACGAGTTGCCTGATTTAGACAAAGAATCTTTTTTAAGTTTCTCATCAAAGCGTTCCCCCTCCTTTCGCTTTCTCCTCTCACTCAACTCAAAGGTCGAGTCGAGTGACGTGTCGGGACGTTTCGTTTTAAATCCATTAACTTCATTCAAAGAGGATATTAAAAACTATCAACTTGCCTGAGATCTCCGTTTTCGTTCCATGTCAGCGAACAATTTCATCGTCATTACGCATATAGCGTGTTTGTATTTTGTAGGATCATCCTCTTCAACGTCAGTCCGCTTCCCTTCTTTTCTTAACTTTTTCTTCTTTTCTGCAATCTGGAAAAGGATATGAGCTTTAAATTGTCTGAGGTTATGCGAGGGTTTCGCAAAGCATTTCTAATTTTATATTTAAAAAAAAACTCACATTCTGATCTGTTTTAGCTTTTGCTTCTTCTACAACGTCCATACACTTTGCTTTCGTTTCTGGATCTTCAAGAATTCTCCAGGCTTTGTTAACAGCTAGACAAATATCAAGACTTCCCTAGACATATTCAAGACATATTCTCTAGGTTTGTTAAGTTAATGCTACTTACCTTCAAACGCTGCATCAGCCCTATCTTTATCATCCTGGTTCTTGTCCGGATGGACTAGGATTGATAGTCTTCGATATTTCGTTTTGATTTCTTCCAAAGTGGCATCAAAATCCACTTGTAACACTTCGAATGGATTGAGGTTAAAGTATGTTGACCTGTTAAAAAAAACAGCATGACACATATGAACGTTTGAGGCGATTTGTGATACCAAACGAACCCCATGAGGAATGATTTCAATATTCTTTACCCAGATCGTAGGAGTCGATCAATCTGTTGTTTTGGCGTGAGTACAGAATCTCGCTTCTCTATCGCCTTTACCTGTCGACATAAACGAAATTATAAGTTTAACCGGGTACCGGGTCGGGATAGGATAGTTTCTTTCTGCAGAAACAACTAAATTTTATTTGCGTACCTCGGTATAAAAATGTTCCAAGCTTTCATCCTTTCCTGACGACGACATTCTTTAAGGTAGGAGCCACAGACAGACCACGCACAGATGTGTGAAATGCAAATGCCGCCGCCCGGACGAACTCTACCTTTTTTGTGACCTGTTCCCGTTCCCGTCTCAAAAAAGTTGTGAATATCGGAAATGAATCGATAAACAACTCACTTTACAATTGATTTTACTTTTTACTCATCATCGCGTTTATAGCATAAACCAAAAACTTTTATTGTTTGTCAAAACGGATTTAAATTCGGCGCCCAAATAGAGTTATTTATTAACGGAACGCTTCGCTCAAGACAATAATTATCATCACGGATGCTAGCCGGAGTTGAACAAATAAATTAAACTGCCTTCTAGAAATCGATTTTAACGTAAGCGGACAGGTAGATGTTACTGTAAAACTAATTATGAATGATTTACTAGAAATTCAGATAAAATGACTGTTTACAATAATTATAGCCGAGACTATACGGGATACGAGGAGGAATGCGGATAATTGGGAGTTGGAGGGTTCTTGATCTGCTTTTTGTGAGTTTTCATCTTTGTCATCAACGCTGTGTTAATCCTTCGTAATCGTAAAAGTATGGAACTCCTTTAAAAATTAAAGAGCCCCATGCACTATAAAGACTAGAAGCTGTTCACCCCCGCAGTTTTCCGGATCCATTCGAATGTCACCCAAAATCTAGAACAAAATTTTCATTTTCCGGGAAATGCCAGCTATAATAATGGAATGGAAGCAAAAATGCTCCACCATGACCGTCAGAAACTTACGTGAGGGACCACGGCCCAAGTCTCATCCAAATCGGAAGGAATCCTTTGTAGAGGGCGCCAAACCCTTCGTTCCTAATTGTTTTCTGAAGACAGTCGATACTGCCTGCATAATAGATTCCTACACCATCTTTGGTCGGCTGATTCATGATCCGGGTCTTCACAACATCGGCTGGAGTTCCAACGCAAGTCGCGACAAACCCGGCGGTTAAACTGACAAATGACCAAGTAAACTTCAGAGTGTGTGGAAACAGCACAAATTAAAAACTTAAATAAATGATTAAATGAATCGGAGTTATATTGATTTACCTGGACAGACTATGAACCAAGTAATTATCTTCCAACTTTGTATTTTTGAGAAGAAACCTTTTCGCGGTGTCATATGTAGTCAAATCTCCTAAATTCACCAAAGCACCTCGCTGGACGTTCGGAACCCATCCTTTCCAGAGACCCCGAATTCCAGATTCCTTGTATATGGCTGCCAATGCTTGCGCTGCACTTCTGACCCGGACGGGTTTCCCTTCCAGCCGCCTCCTTCCCTCCATCTGAAGTTGAACTTTGACTAAGTCCATCGGGCTCGCAGCTGGAGACATGAAAAATAAGAATAGAAACCCAACGTGAGTGAGAGGTTGACAAACAAGTCTTACTGAATTGTGCAATGCCACCAGCGACCAACCCCCCGATTGCAGCCTAACAAAACGGAAAGAGGAAAGAAAGGAGAGCATAGGTGAATACCAAGTCCAGGAGTGGGACAAGCCTACAAGCAAAATACACTTACTTTGTATACTGGAAAAGAACCGTCAGGGTTCTTCCCGAGAATGTCGTCACGTAGATGCTCATAAAGGAGCATGCGAAGACCCGAATAGATCACATGGCGATAAAGTGCTGGAGGAAGTCCTTTCCAGAGGCTTAGGACACCTTCACCAGTCCAGATTCCAGCTGCTGTCCGCAGCATTCCCAATCGTTTCTCACTTCCAGCACCACCGCTCCTCTGTAATTCTCCTTGAATCTGCATTCTCGTTTTTGTGAGATCCAATGGATATGTAACTGTAAATAAAAAAAAACATTACACAATTTACACATCTTATGACATCGTAAAAAGAGTCCATGGTTAATGACAATGAGCCAATATAATTTTCCAAAGTCTTATATACCTGTTTCAGCGACTGAAGCCGCAGCGAAGGCTACACAGTACTTTTTGAGAAATGTCCATTGTGGTTGTGGAACTGTTTCCAAAAGTTTTGTCTTGGATTCATCTTCCATTGTCTTACCATGTGCCTTGAACTTGGAGACGGGAGGAGGGAGTGACAGGCAGTGCGAGATGACTGTACGCACTACTGACCCTGGTAGGTAATTGACCCCTACACAAGACTGAACTGGAGATCAATCAATTTGAGCTTATCAGTGCAGAGTGCAGTCTTGCAGCCAGCCAGCCACCCAGTCAGTCAGTCAACTGCAACTCTTTCTCAGCATTACAGCAAATAACTTTCCTTTTGAAAGAGAAGATTCCCTCACGCAAATGAAATCTCGAGTCTCATTCTCATCATCAGTCACTTTACTGTGCAAGTAATAAAGAAATTATGCGTAATCGTTTGTTACCACTAATTACTCTCATAATTCTGCATAAAATCGTAAAATCCCTCTTCTCTTGACTCTTGAGTGATTGAAATTTCCTGTACCCGGTGGACTCTGAAAAGCGTCAAGTTTTCATGCATTTGCGTCCAACTTTTCATCGGATGCGGTTTTCTTCGGAAATGGAAAATACCACGACCACCACCGGTCCGAATCAATATTAATCCAATTCCGGTCAATTAACTTCGTTACACGGTGTCAGTACTTGTACTAATGAATGCAGTTTCCTTCAAATGGTCGTTAAAAAGGTGGTTGAATCTTGTAAACCTTCAACTTGGACTTTTAATTCGATTCCAATTTGGAGACGCCGCACCGTGGTCGACTGGGCATACTAAACGTTTGTTCCTCCCAATAATGGAGTTGTGTCAAAGGTTCCTTCTCTGCCTCTGCGCCTTGTTTCCTCTCCTGGCCATTGCCCACACCGCCGTGAACTTGGCTGAGCCCCAAGCAGACCCCGAAAGTCAAGGACGACTCCACCGATCAATTATAAGAGATCGTTTCTCTGCTCTAAACTTTCCGGAATTGATTTCAAAGACAATTAACAAATGGACCATGGATGTACTCCCACATACTCATCGAAAAGACTTGATTCAGAAGGCCAAGGATTACTACAAGAAGGAATGGTCCGGCTGGTACAAACACTATTTCTCTAATTTCGGAGCACCCAAATACCAACAAAAACTATTTGAACATTGATGACACTTGAACCTCGACCAATCAGGAAAAAGCTAAGAGTTAGTCAAATTAAAACCACAACACGTTGATTGTACATTTTGCAAAACATTGTATTTGTATTCTTGCCAATTAGAGAAGAGACTAACGAGGAGTCATCTCACCATGAATTATTTTGAAAAGGATGAGCCCTTCCTCCTACTAATTGTTAATTTTCAATCCTAAGCCCTAAATAGTATTTAGGAAATTGTAGAGATAATTTAGAAAAGTGTTGGAGTTTGGTGGTGGGTTTTGGTTATTTTAGTTTAGTAGGCCCGCGAGAGTTGCATTTACAAGTTGAGATTGTGGAATCACGTAACGGACGTACGGGACTTCGACGTCCTCCCCTTCCTCATCGTTGCAGCAGAGCTCAAAGACTAAAGCACGGACATGGGCTGGTAGACGAGCCTTGGAGACGAGGCGCACAACCTATTGGGATAGGAAAATAAATTAAACTCACGAATTAAATTACGGCAAGTCAAAATGAAAGCATTCGGAACCGCGTGGTTGGTTACCTGACAAATTGGGAGGGGCAAGCGCTCCACACGCTTATCCGCAGCCATGAAAAAGGAATAAAGCATGCAGACGCCTTGGCTCAACATTGTAATTTCCAATCTATGCTCGTTTTGAAAGTAATCCAAGAATTGTTGGAGTGACATTTCACCCCCAATATCGAATCGATCCCAGAGTGTCCATTCCTTGTCGTAGTACTTCTTGGTTGCCGGTTTGATGGGTTCCGAGAATCCAAAAAACGGTAGGGCCAAATTGACGAAACCATTCTTGTAGCGTTCCAAGTCCTTGTAGCCAAAAGCCACTTTGTACAGCTCCAAACTGATGAGGCCTCCAACAACCGACGTGGTTGTAGCAATGGCCGGAATAATTTTACCAGCAATCAATTTCGACTGAAGACGATTTGCAGGAGTAATTTTATAGTTGACGGCTCGGGAGTTGGACGTCGCCACGATAAAGTCAATGTGGAGATTATTATCATCGTCCTTCTCAAACTCAAGCGGAGTGATTCTGACGCCCTAATACAAAATTAACCGAAACTGTTATAAACTGAATGGCAAGTGCGAAGATAAGTGCTAAGTCAGGGTAATATTAGAAACGTGTCTATTAGATAAATACCGTTTGTCTCAATGCCTCGGCGCTGGGAATTCCTCTGATGAGCTCGTGAATTCTCTCATCGTCAGTGGCCCCTTCCATACTTTGCGCCTCAGCATCAGTAACAGCAATCCGAACTCCCTGGCGGGGTACAAACACTGGAACCTGTAACCGAATACAAAATTGTTTTAAACTTGTTGACAATGATTGTTTAAGATTCGGAAGACAAAAAATATACTTTACCTCAACTAGTTCAGCCATTTGACGAATAGTCACAGGATCTCGCAGTTGGGAGATGCCATACATTTCGGCTCTCAGGTTAGCTGCGGCAAAAATGAAATCCTGTGCATACTCACTGGTGTTGAAAGTAAGTGGCTGAGGACATCGCTTTGGTCCAGACCAGAACAACTGCCCACTGGTAGTTTCTTGGTTCGGCGGGAAGTTGAATAGCAACTGCTGAATTTGGTTGTTAAAATTATCTTCCCAGAAATTACGAGCCCAATTGACGCAGTCCTGCATGTTCTGCGGACGCTCATCAACAAGACACTTCTTCACGGCCTCTAAATCCTGCAATGGCTGCGCACCGGGCTTTTTAAGGGTACTTGCAATAAATCTACAAAATAAAGAAAGAATTAGGACACATTTAAGAGCAAGGCCGAGCGCAGGGAGATTCTTTTGGGTTTCCTCTTACTTTGGATCATTTAGGTAGTCAGAAGCACACTTGGCTGCATCTCTGAAAACTCCTTGGAAGAGATCACGAGCCCACTGCAGAGTATGCTCAATTGCATTAGGGAAGTTTTTCAGCGTGCAAATTGGGATCTCACGCTCTGGTGGATCCTAGCAATTCAAACATTAAGAAAAAAAACATAAATTTGAAATGCATAATAGGGATTTGATACGCTATTTGATATTTGATATTGCGGATCAATTACCTGAGAGGAGCTGTAACTTTCAGTCATGTAGGGAAGGATCACTTGCGTATTTCCTTTCGTCCCCAAAGTCCCTGACTCGAGAAGTGGCTTCCGGTAGTAAACGCAGCGACGGTCCATGTAGTTACGCGCTTCCACGTTATCCAATGCATTCGCAACGCCGTCCAATTGCTCAAAGAATTCGTCTGTGTATATGTGCTCGGTTTTTAGACCAACAAAATTTTCATGGGCCACAATGTTGACCTCTTGGTTCATAGCTTTAGCAGCTAAAGCAGCGCAAGTAGATTTTGGCTGTCCAACATCCTTTGGGCGGAAAAGAAACTGACGGTTGAGATTGGATCGCTCGATCAAGTCCATGTCCGTTATGATGATTTGTCCTTTTTCACCCGCTGCCACGCCCATCATTGCAAAGTTTTTCAACAATTCACAACCTATTTATAAAGAACAGATCCAATTTAGAATTTGGATAGGGAAGTGTTTAAATAAACATTTCCCCATTACCGATGGCACCAGCCCCGACGACAAAGTACTTCAAATCTCCTAACCGATTTTGGAATTCCTTGCCAAAGACAGCAACGTTCCCATCAGATCGATGGTTGACCGGGGCAAAGTTAGCCTGAAAAAGTAGAACCAATTCGGATAATTATCAAATTCAATTCAACATTTAGATTTCATTGCAATGAATGAATCGTTTAATTGACTTGGCTTTCGCCTTATCAAAGGAGAATCCATTGCAATGCTAATTTCAATCACAAAATAAAACGTACCTCATGGATATTAGTCAGAGGCTCATCGGAGTTGAACTGTGGAAGACACTCCACTGCATCGTAGTAAAGCCATTGTTTGATTGGGGAAAATTTTCCACTACAGGCCTTCATCACCTCTTGAGCGGCCACACCACCAAGGAAGGCATTCATGGGGCAAAGGTTTCCAGAGCTCACGAAGGAAAAGAGATGAAGAAGCCGCTCGTTTAGTTTTTCCACGCGTGACTTCTCACTGTTCGTTTCATTGATATCCTTTGCAAACTCAACAAGACTGCCAGCATCCTCTCCGTTCCATGGGCGCGGAAGTCTCCCATTCTTTTCAACGAATCGATCCAAAGCGCGGAAACCCAAATGTAATTGTTCCGAATGGTCCATCTTGGCGTAGTCGGTGATCACAGTTTCTGGGTCAGTGATAGACTCTTCAAGTGATTTGAAATCCACCGTTTTTGATTTCTTGACTTGAACAGCAATCCCTCCTCGCTCATGGCTCGTGAAACCTAAGGTTAGCAATTTAATAAACAAATATTCAAGTTAAGAAATGTATCAAAAATTACGTTGAAGGAGAAGTTACCTGATGTGTCTCCGATGGTAAATTGGTATGGTCCTTTGACCTGGATCTTAATTGGCTCACACCCGTTCAATTCTTCCATGCCCACAACTTCAGTAAACGTGACAAAATCCCCATCTTCAAAGCCATGTCTTGAGTCTTCCAAGCAGGTGACGATGCCGTTTTCTTCTTGGGACACAGAAGAGATCATTGCGGATCCTACGGTTTCTCCATTGACATCATAAATCTCAAAACCTTCTCCAAAATCACAAAAGAGTCGAGAGAAGAGACCCCGAGTCTCAGCCATAATGAAGCCGATCTTGTTATCATGGCAGTATTTTGACAATTTGATCAAATCTTCCTCAGTCCCAATCCGGTCAGCAATGACGACGACATGAAAGTCCTTGAGGATGTCCACCGTGAGTTGTTCTGTGCGAACATTGACAGGGACGTAAGGGTTGAGTTGTGCTACTTGCTCAAGACTTGCCGATGCCCGGTTCTTCCCAATATCCGACTTTCGTAGATAAAATTGACTGCTGAGGTCATTCCAAGATGTATTAGTGGTATCATGAAGCGTGACACTGCGAACTCCACCTTTGTAAAGGATCAAAAAAACAAGCCCATTTATACAAATTCGAACTCGAGTTAGTTATTTATCATCATTACTCGTCGAAATTAGAACTCATAAATCTCACCGAGACAGACGTTCTTGGCAATTTCAACACCTAGCCCACCAAGACCGGAGATCAGTACATTCGATTTCGCCATTTTCTTCATCGCATCCGTCCCAAGGACGTAGAGTTGTCTAGAGTAGAGCCCTTCGTCAATGTTCCCAGCCCCATTTTTGTGCTGTTCATTGTGATGGACCCCATTCCCACCGCCACCACTACCGTTTACTTCAATATCCATAGGCTCCTGGGTGTTTGACGAACCTAATGATATGTTTGTAGCACTGACTGGTGCTCCTCCTGCTCCACTCAACAACTTCGGCTTCTTTGTTGGCGGAGAGACACCTGACTTGTCAGCTGTTGACATGGACGCGTTGACTCGGCTCGACTGCAAGCTACAAAGTAACAAAGAAAAAGGTATATAAATCATTAGCATAACCAACCAAATACTCCCTATGATGCTCTCCTTGGCGGAATTACGTGTAAGAAACTGTCTGTAGTCGATTGAATAAGTATCTCTAGTTCTTTCCCCATTTATTTACGAAGCTAACTTTGTAAATTGAACTAACCAATCTCTTCCGAGTTAGTACTTGAACTTCCTTTGATAAAAGCGAGGAGTGATTTGGATTAAGGCAAATGGGAGGATGAAATAAATTACAATCAACTGAATCGATAACGATTGACTGACGGAAAATGAAATGAATCAGAAAATATGGCTGGCTGTTGCTGTTTCTAAGAAGGAATCTGCCTGTCTCATCGCAGTCAAAGTAAATAAGACTACACGACGCGACGGAATAGTGGACAGAGAAGGGCACCCAACACACTCCTTCGCCAAATTAAGGACCCTTCCAATAGTTTCAATTTAAATCATTAATTACTTTAAACTAGTATGTATACTAC
>Ga0194135_10001193_pt1 | contig 15297 bp, 16 predicted proteins | sample LitLau_LLRF_2013_FD_134024 | JGI IMG/M metagenome (GOLD analysis project Ga0194135, IMG submission 134024) | Freshwater sediment microbial communities in response to fracking from North America - Little Laurel Run_MetaG_LLRF_2013 (version 2) | ecosystem: Environmental > Aquatic > Freshwater >...
TAGTGATGTGTACCTCATTTCAAGCTGAAAATGTCAAGTATTTCGTCGTTTTCGTGACTCTAAAGTTAAGGTAAACTTCAGAAACTTCGAAGAGTGGTCAATCTAACGTAGAAATCGAGAAATAAATCTCAAAACTCTCTTTCTCGTTCAAGTGACTTCTCGAAGCTCTCTGAAATCGATAACTTGTGCAGATATTTAATTAGAAGAGTGATTTTATAGCAATTTTATAGCAGTTATGTCATGTGGGTAGTATTTTATTATCACAGGCAACAGAGACTGTCTGTAACGATTCATACTGATATTGTATTGTATTGATAGGTGAGGAAGTAAATTAGAATTTATAATGATGTGTGTGTTATTGAATATAGCAAGTAAGATCCGGTATGAAATTTTAGTCTCAACAATGTTCGCATTCTTCTGATGTGAACCGTGTTTACCTGAAAATCTCATGATGTATATATTATACAGTTTTGTACACAATGATTATTTTAAGCCGTTATAGATGCAGTTGTTAAAGATTTTACTAAACATAGCGTACATACTTTTAGTATTTGCATGAGCATTTATTCACCAAAGAATACGTTAGCACAGTGCATGCATATGCATTTAATTTGAAAATAAAGTCGATGTAGGTATATCAGTGAATTTCTGTGTATTACTGCACCTGAATAATAAACTACTTATATTTAATATATTATGCTATTACTAATTCAGATACATGATTATGCATCACGGACCCAAGTTTGACCTGAATTGACTGGAATTAAAATTAAAACGCATTAAAAATTAACAAGTATGAAATGAAGATATGAAAAGCAAATAATATTTAACAAAAAGGTCACATGTGGCAGAATTTTAATGTATAAGAAAGAACGATGATTTCTATGCTAGATTCGTTGGGTACGGAAGTGGATAAGGATGAATGAAGTTTACCGGAAGAAACTTTTCGCATTGATTCATTGAGGTTAAACGAATTTTGCATTTTTTACAAGGATGTAGTTTACTCATTGTCACTGGATTTCGTAGATCCAATATGGAGATAAACGAGTATGGAACCTGCAAGTCCTCTGTGAATACCTACTTACATAATACTTATCACGCCACAGGAGAAATTCTGATTCCCAAGTGTGATTTTGTATGAGACTCCAGTTTTTGATATTTGACATTTGAGAGACCATTTATTTGCCATTCGACATATAAACAAATTCAATTCATAGGAAATATTTCGTATCATACTCCACATTATCTCACAATGAAAAGTTAATTCATAAGATACTTCTCGATCTGTATAATATCCTTAATTTTGCATGCATCTAAATTATAAATTGATTGCAATAAAACATACTAATATTACTATTGCAGATGCATGACTGAAACACTAACCTAAGTTCGACCTGCATTGACTGGAATGAAGATCAATTTTGATTTCAGTATGAAGAAATGAAGAGATGAAGTGGAAATGATATGAAACAAAAATTAAAGTTATTTGTGGCAGAATTTTAACGTATACATAAGAATCTATGATTTCTACGCTAGACGGCTAGGGCTAGAGACGTTGTTAGGAACGAAAGTGGATAAGGACGAAGTAAGATAACGGAAGAAAAATTGGCTCTTTCAAGTTGATATAATTTATTTTTAATACAAGAATGAAGCTTAGTGGGGTGAATCTAAAGTCAAAGTAAGGAACCTCTAAAAGTCCTCCGAATATCTGCCTAAAATAATAGTTACGCCACAGGATCGAGAGATTCTGAATTCTAAAATGTGATCGTGAGACTGAAGTTGAGATTTGACACACCATTTGACATAATATATGGCAATACGATTCCTAGGAAAAATTTCGCATCATAATGCACACTCAACTTGAGGTAATGCACCCCCGAAAGTTAATTTAAAACCTGTTCCTCGACCTTTAGATCAACACTTTTGTAGTAGGCGAAAAATCAAGATTTTTGAAGCTCACAATTTCTTTCTTGAGTATGTGCATAATATAATTACTTACAAAGAGAACATATAGGGGTGCCAGAGTAACTTCAAACTCAGACATCAGAGAGCTAGAGAGAATGAAAAAGAGAAATTTCAAAAATTACACGAGTTATTGCATTGAAGTAAGTGAGACAGCTTGTTTTAGAACAATAAATGTCTGGAGATAGTAAGAATACAGTGATAACGGTAGAAATGCATATTGAAAAATATCAAGATCGATGTTATACTCTAGGGTCACTGTTTGTTGGTGCCACTGGTAATACTAAAGCAATTGATTACAAAGATTGTTAAGCACAACAACATTAATTACTGTAATTAGGTGGAGGTGCTGTAGGATATCTTACGAAGATATTCGATCCAAATGCGACCGTAGATAAGCTGACGATTTCTATGAATTCTGACACACTAAAGAAGGCTGCACAAAAGCATGAAGCTGTAAAGAAGCTTACGCATTTGCAATTGGGTGGAAATATCTACTGGAGAATTGGAAGTCAAGTTGTGGGAAGCATGTTTCTCTACAGTTTCTTGGAGTGCAAGTTCATTGGGGTACAATTTGAATGATTATGTAGTAAAGAACATCTTGAAAAAAGTTCACAGATAAAAAAGTATACTACTACCTTAATTACTTTTAAGGGGTGGACCAGGAGAAGTATTTTTGACGTAGCGTTTGCTGGAGGAATAACTGGAGGAATCTTAGGACTTCGAGGAATTCCTGGTAGGACTAAATTTTAAATTTGAAATCAAACTATAATATATCTTACTATTACAGTTCTGATAATAATTGACTTTCAGGTGGAAAAATAGGAGCTTTAGCAGGTGCTGGAGGATTCGCAGCTTATGCTTCATTAGTCCATCTGCTGTTTCGATAGATTTTAGTAGATTGATCAAAAATATTGATGAACACTGAATCTAAACTGGAGCCAAGCTTATGACCTTAGTGCATCTTTCTTCAGTACAATAATTTATATTTATAGATTGCTACAACAGTGACTCAATAGACATTAAAGCGTGAATAATTGCCTATCTTGTATGAATTTGTATGAAAATATAATTATACCACTAAGGCTTTGCTTAAACTTTGAGCTGTTTAAACAAAGGAATCATTGGATTTGCAATTCTATTTAGTTAAGTGATTAACATAGTTAACTGGCAATAACTGATACTGGACACTGTTAAGATTCAAAGTATATGGAAGTGAAAGTAAAGTACCGGACAGTGGACATATCATCGTAACTTTTACCATTGAGATTGGAAGTGAAAGATTTCCCCGTGTCCAAACCGGGAGTTTTTTTATGCTCTCCGAGCTATTGCAAGTGTCAAAAATATAAACACAGGAATATGTCATCATAGTTCAAAGTATCATAAAGTACTTCAAAGACGACGTGTATAAAGCTAAAGTGTTTGTGAAGGATTTGAACTACTTCGAGTACCTCGAGTGTCAGGATGAGTGGGGGTGGGGAAAATGACGCTGGGGACAACAACATAAGGATTGACGTGACGAGGGACAATATTGTTAATGAAGTGGTGGAAGATCATCGGGGAGAGATTGTCGTCGCGGGTGGTAATGACGGGAAGAACGACGGAGGAGGAAAGTTCAAGACGATAAGATCATTTAGGGAGGACCTGAGAGGACTTTTGAAGCCACCTGGGACCCTGTGGGATCAGAGTTACGTTGGAGAAGTGGTCACTGATGGATGCCACCCTGCAAATTCATCTTTTGCTATTGGAGCGTCTGGTGATTTACTGATTTATAATTTAAACACTATATCAAGTTTGAAATTCAAGTATTATTGTAGTAAAAATGTGTGTGTTTTATTTGGTGTAGGGGGATTGGTGACGGGTTTGGCGACAGGATTTTTCTCATCCTCTAGAGTCCCTTTGCCTGTGAGGACACCGATTCCTGGAAGTCTCTTTCCAAGGTTTCAAACGACAGTTAGGAATTCTATTATAAGTAGCTCTGTTATTTGGAGGATGTCGAAAAGGGCTGCACTAGGAGCTATTTTGTTCGCCGTGTTGGAATGTGACTTCCAAGATGTAAGTCTCATTGAAGAAGGATGCTTGCGAGTGTTATAAAGTTATAATTGTGGGGAGAGTTTGTAAACTTACTGGTTTTTGGGTTATTTTAGATCGTCAGGAAGAAAGAAGACAAGTGGAAAGGATCATTGGCGGGTGGAATCGTTTCTGGAGGAATTTTTGGTCTTAGAGGTTCGATGATCAGTTCGATAATTAAATCGATTTTAGTGTAGTGTGGAGGTTTGTGGGGAAATAATTATTTCTGATTTTTTCGTATGTAGGGGGATTACCTGGAATGTTCATAGGAATGGGAGTGTTTGCATCTTTAACGAGTTTGTGGGAAATGTACAAACAAAAGGGAAGAGATGCGTTATCTTTGGGTTAAGAAGTACACACAAAGAGGAGCAAAGATACCAAAATATTATTATTACAAAGATCGAGTTACACATGCACTTCCTGCAGCCTGCAATCCTGCACTTAAAACGCAATAATATTTCTTCCTCACTACTTGCAACAGTCTAAGCGTATTTTCTAGTCAGTTGTGGTCTGAAAGTAACCTTTTTAATTTAGTCTACAGATATGTGTTTATGATAGTCTAAACATCTTTTAGCATAATTACTAGTGTTAGATGTAGGAGATTTTTAAATAATTAATCCTAGACCTCGACTTGTATTAATTAATGCATAGTTATTAATTGTAAGTAAATATTGCATGTGATTTATTTAACATTTTAGATGCGAATAAAAAAGTTGCACAATTCTGCTGGAAACTTTCGTTGAGTATTCACGGATTGGTTTTCCGACTTTCTGACTTCTATGGAGATTCGTTCCATCTCTACCAATCTTCAAGTTGAATCTTTGAGGTTCAGAGGTCTCGTACGGTGGCGTAGTTTGCATTTTTATTGTTATACATTCGGCTAAATTCCCTAATCAGATAAAATTTTAAAGTGAATATTTCAGTTCTTGTTAAGAAGCGATGGAATCCTCAGCAGGATCAGATGTGGAAGTCGTAGGAAATACTTTGGAGGAAGTAGAGCAAAAGTTGTTTGGAGGCGTTCCATCAAACGGGTCGTCCGCAAGACCAAAGGCTGTGTTTGGACTTCCTGGAGGAGCTGCGACACCAGAAGGTGCTCAGAGTCCTCCAAGAACGATATTTGAATCGATAACACGAGACTACTATGAAGTTTTGGATAACCCGAAAAGACTCCCGATAGTATTCCACCCATTCATAAGCAAAGAGAAGGAGGTTTCTACATCAGTAGATAAAAACTTCATTTCCCATGAGTTTTACTTGGCAGATGAGCACAAAGTACCAAGGAAGATGGTTCTTAACATGCAAATTGAGAACTTGGCTGTTGGAGCTACAGGTGAAGCACCACAAACGAATTAACACGTCCAACCCTATTTAAGATTATTATTATAACAAAGATTTGTAACAGGGGGGTTATTAATTGGCATTGGAACCCATACATTCTTCGCTGAAAACCAAGTCGGATTTATTCAACAAGCATTCAAAGCCGTGAAGACAACAGAGAACACAACAGGAAAACCCTTTTCAAAACTGATGACCGGGTCTCTTGTAACTTGGAGAATTTCCAAACAAGCTGCTCTCGGGGCTTTACTATACGACTGTTTGAAACGAACTAGTGAAATGGTTAGTTCGTGCAATGCTGTAGACTTATACCTACTTGATCATATAAGCTTATCTAAAACCTGGTGTTGAAATATAGAAAGGAGATGAAGATGACTGGAAGCACTCTGCGTTTGCTGGAGCTGTGTGCGGTGGACTTTTTGGGCTCAGAGGTAGGCATGATAGTATTATTATAATAATTGTACAATGCTGACTTGGATCATATTGTCATTTTGAAATATGTTGGGTTATCTTTCTTGCAGGAGGACCTCCCGGTATGATTGTTGGCTCAGCAGCCTTTTGTGGATTAGCTGGTATTCAACTCCTTGCCCCAAAGTTGTTCAAATCTATCTCCTAAGTAAACCTTGGAATACGAAATGGAAACTATTTTTACAATAATATTGAAATGTGACTATAATAATTGGGTACCTATAATGACAACAGATATTGTCGATATTTTCAAATTCTTGTGGAAGAATAAATCATATACATTTTACGTGCTAAAATAATTATACAAAATTGTATTTATTAGACGAATTGCTATATAAATATACTCAGTTTACTCAGTCAATTTAATTCTCAATATCGAAATCTGTGCTCATTGTTAAGTGATACGGCTGACAGCCATTACGGAATTACTGTGGCGTCGGGGGTGGGTAATGACTGAGGACTATACGGTTTACGGTCCTAAGCTTTTACAGTTAGGAAAATGTTTTGAGCAGTGGGATTCATGAATGATGGCATTTGTGAAGGATATTCCATACAAGTAGACAATGCCAGTGCAAATTAAGGATGGAAAGAATCCTCTTTTCAGACAGTACCATGGATTCATTCCGTGTAATTTAATGGCTGCAACTGCCAAAGTGGAAGTCCCGACTGGGAACATGAAAGCAAAGGCTGTAGCGGCTGTACAAAGTGTAAAAAATGATGATTAATGCATACATTGCTCAATTGCAATTTCGCAAATATTTTTTTAGAAACTAACCAACGCATGGAAAAGCTATATAACATCCACCCCTGCTATCTACCATGAAGCGAGAGACAAAGATTGCTGCACAAGTACCTCCCACGCAATTGGATAGGACCATAGTGTAGATCATAGCTAGGAAGAGACGCAAGGACGGTTGCATCCAATTCGTATTGTGGTTACGACACAAAATTCCGAACAGATAGTGATCGAAATTAGTCTGCTCTACTTTATGCAACCCAGTAGTTCCAAAAGCCTCTGCAAAAAAGGTCAATATATGTTTAAACCACATCAACTTCTTTTACAAGAATGACATGACCAACCTCCAAGTGCAACGGAGCCCCCGACAATTATTAAGATGCCCCACGGAAAAAATTCTTGGACTGCCTTCCATCCGAGCATAGGAGCGAACAAAGGTTTCTCTTGAGGTGTAAGTGGACCATTGAAGAAAACTTTGATGTTCTTTGGAAAGATGAATCCAATTACGACAGCAATAGTGATGACTGTAGAGTCTGAAATGATCTTTTCCCGTTTCGCGAAATTTTTATAAGGTTCTTTTAAATTACTGCTTGGAAGGTTGTCGAAAAACCATCCAAACTTGGCTTCAGAAGTTCGGGAGAGAATAGCGGAAATAGTAAGGATCTTGAGGATTAAAACGCTTCTCTCGTGGCTAGTGAGTCCTCCTAACCGATTGTACTTGTCTTGAAATATGCTCAAAATCTATAAAATAGTTAAGCAATCTAGATTCATGAAAAGTTTCAGTCTTGACTATATGTGAAAGATATATACATTTTTTTCAGTTTTCGGAGATATATCAATGTCTATGGGGACCTCGGTGGTCTTCCTAATCTTCAAGTACCGACACACAGTGAAAATATAATCAGGACCAAAGTGAGCCAAGTCCATGCAAAACAACACGAAGGGTACAGTCATGACTATAATGGGGAAGGTGAAAGTCGACCAGTCAGCTAACGTAATCTTAGTCCCAGAGCGTAGATCGATGGTTTTGTTTATCTGTGCAGCGTCGTATTTTGGATATGCTGACGAGTGAAACAATTGAGGATTTGTTGTAGCTGTGTAACTCCAGTAGAGACCACCAATGCTAGAGAAAACTGCAGCGCAGTGATGAAGGGACAACCGATAATCCTCTAGATTGGTTTTAACTTCAGTTCTTATTGCTTCCAGGCGTTTTAAGGCATCGCTTCCAAATGAGCTGTAACTTGATGCAGTTACTCGAATACTTGTTGTTGATGGTAGCTGACTCAGTTCGACAAGATTTAATTCTTTTCCTTTTCCCGGATGGATTACTTTCATGTCTTTTTCTACAATGAAGACTGAACCACCAGCGTTAGGATTCAAGAATTCGTCTGATTTCGTTGAATGAGTTGTGAATTCCACCCGAGTAGTAGTACTCGGCTCTGAAATCTAATACAAAAGGGTTATTGGGTTACGATTATGACAATGATAGGAGTTGGGATTATCTTCTTGATGATATTTAACAGGTTCATTACCAAATCCTTCTTATCATCCTTGTTGGAGGGTCGTTTACGAGCTTTCTCTTCAGCCATAAGAGAGTTTAGTTCATTCCATTCTTCTTTCCGTGAATCTCCTAAAGTCCCGAATGAGACTCCTTCTTTCAGTTCATGAACAATATCTGACAAAAGTAAATGAATTGACAGTAGAAGTTGGAAACAAACTTAAATAAAGACATTAATGCTGCAGATTCATGAAATAAGAAATAAGTATACCGTCAATTACGCGACACATGAAGATCATAACGGCAGTGTTTAACCACCACATCGAGAACAATAGAGAAATAAGACTGATAACAACTGCTGTACGCCTTCTATTAGCACCACAGAGAGACATTATCCGGAATGCGACTCGGTGTGATAAGCCAGCCGCAGATGCCCCAAGTGTGATGATACTTGCGGTCAAGATAACCATCTGCAACAAGAAATATTCAGTCAGAAGCGAAGCGTGTTTAGTTGAAGTCGAAATCGTTAACTAAAAGGAAGGGAAACATACGTTAATGTCTTTCATGTATGACGCGATAACCTCTTTGACGGTGAGGACTCTTATGAGTGGAGCGATGAGTACAGGGAGGAATCCCACAGGGGAGATTGGAATGATGTTGGTTATCCAGTATAAAGCTGTTAGTCCGATGAGATATCTCAAGTAGCCGTGAGCGTTTAGTTCTGCAGACTTTTTTTGGTACGCTTCGAAAGCCTTCGTTCCATCCGCTTGCTGTTTCTTCAGTAGTTTAATGTTTTTGTTTACTATGTCTGTCTTGTTCTTAACTATTGTAAGATTAGCCACCTTTTCTTCATACAACGTCGGATTAGTCTTCTTGTCCTTGGTTAGGCTTGCATTGGTGAAATTGTACGATTTCTGTTGGGTTTTAATGTATGTAATAAGACGTTCAGTTTCATTTTTGTTCAGGCTCAAGCGTTTGTGATAGGTTAAATTGTGTCTCGTGTAATTAATTCTGATGTTTTTGGCAATAAAATCATTATTTTGGATCAAGAGGCCAATGAATACAAAGGGAATCAGTATTATCACAAACAGTGAGGAAACCTTGAGAATGCGCTTAAAAACGCTGGGTTTGTTGGAATTATTAGTCATAATTGATGTTAATCAGAGTACAGAGTCGAGATAAATTTAAATCTTAATTGGCTTTCTAATTGTCTGTAAAAAGAAACTGTATGGTCCTGATACAGGGTTTATAAACAGGAGCCCCTGTGCAAACACCTGTTTATCGGCCATGGTCCTGATAGGTAATTGGTAAATCGGTAAGAATGCAAATTGTAGTCATAGATATTACAATTGCTTTCTATTTCGAAACAACGAATTTATTCGTAGGTCAATTTGTAACATCCAACTAAACGACTTCAACATTAAATACCACTAACTCCAGACTCCAGAACAGTAATACCAAGGAGCTAGACACTACTCATTTTGTACAGATACACTAAAGATGTCTCATCGTTAGAACTTTTCTTAAGAAATTAACAAAATAACACAATAGTTTTGTACACTCCATTTATAATATCAAAATTTATCAGTTTTAGAATAAGAATAAAATATTTTCTACTGTTTGTTAATGTGTGCCCTAAATTCCACGGGGTACGAAAAGAAACTCCAAAAAAGTAGCTCAATTTAAATGTCAATTCATGTGGTATGTACAAGGAAAGAGATTGGCGTAAGATAATCCGAAAATGTAGATTATCAGAGGGCAAACAACGGACGGAATGAAACCCTTTTTGAAGCAGTACCATCCATGAATTCCGTCCATCTTGAGGCTTGCAACAGTCATTGTAGAAGTCCCAACGGGAAATAAGAAGGCAAATGAAGTTGCAGCTGTAACAGCAAAAAATTGAACACTTTATCAAGACAAAACATTTTATTGAGGTAAAACAATTTATCGAACCACTTACTAACGCAAGGAAGCGAATAATAACAAGATGAGTCCACCTTAGATAAGAATCTTGCAGCAAATATGGCTCCACAAGAGCTTCCTACAGTATTGGAAACTAATACGGTGTAAAGAATCGCAATAAACAAAGTTATTTCTTTTCCGAAGCTGTGGTGTAATGTCTTGAAGCGATTTATTTCAAATACATCCAGTCCGGAGGAGTTGTACATTTCTGTGAGAAAAAAACTCAATTATTAAGAACAAGTTGTTTATGTGGCTAGTAATTCATCTCTTATCTGCTTCAACCTGCTAAGCTAGTAGATGCTCCAACGACTATCAAGACGCCCCACGGAAAATGCTGTTGGATTGGTTTCCCTATCAAAATGTTCATATAGTGTATATATAGTAATGCAATATCACCACATATTTAGTACATTGTATCACAATTCACAAATATCAGATTCGAATTTTCAATTAGTACTACTGTAAACCAATATGTATAGTAACTAGCTTACAATCAAGCAGAGTTGGAAAAGTAGGTTTTTCTGTAGGGGTTTTTGGCCTTGCAAAGATTTGTTTGAACGTTACTGGAAAGAAGAATCCTAGTACTACTGCGATTGCCAATATAGACGCATCGTCAATACGTGACTTTCTTGGGAATTCTCGATGGTAAAAGATATCAGATATCGCGCCTGTTGGTGATCCAGCCATCCGAATAAGTAGCAGAATGATGAAGATTATCATCAATATGATGATGAACTTTTCGTGGCTTGTCATGGGACCTAGCTCGTAGTATTTATCTTGGAAGGTCCATAGAATCTACAAACATCGAAGATTACAAAATGAAAAATTCAGTTTTCAATGATTTCGCACCTCTTCTGCAGTGTCATAAGAAACATCTACATCCAACTCTTTTTGTTCAGGATCTTTCAGGTGAAGGAAGATTAAAATAGGAGACAAGAAGTTTGGCCCGAAGTGAGACAAGTCTAAGCAGAACATGATGAACGGAATGGTGATGCCTGTTAAAATATCAAAGGGGAGAACTCACGCTTTGATTTTAGTGATAAGATTGCTGATTTTTTGGTCTTACACATAATGGGAAATGACCACATGGTCCAGTCAACTGACGAAAATCCCTTGATCGCTGACTGGTGGTAAAGTTGTATGGTGTTTGTAGAATTATAAGTCCAGAAAAGTCCTCCAACACTACACATAACAGCGGCACAGTGGTGAAGGGTTCTTCGTATCGCTTCCAGAATTTGTCGTGCTTCGTGTCTCATTTGTTCGTGGCGTATATGCTCGGAATGACCAAATGATAATTTTTTCTTAGTATCGAAAGCAGCAATTTGTACTAATTGCATCGATCCTCTAGCTGTCAAATCGACAATATCTGAGTTAGTAGATAATACAGATGGACGAACTACTCTCTCTGTCACTGAAGAAATATTTTTTTGAGTTCCAGGACCCCGTGAAGTTCTAGTGCCATCTTCATTTTCACTTTCCGTTACAATCTAAATATGTTTCGAATTAAGATTTGTAGATATAAATGATCAGAACAGCAAAGAATTATGGAAGACGTCTATGAGCCACTAAACTGACCGGTGTTTCGAAAACGTGCTTTTTCAAGTCATCTTTATTAGCTTTCTTGCGAGCCTTTGCTTGGTTTACAATTTCCACTATTTCATTCCATTCCAGCATCCTGGCTTCCCCTAAAGTTCCCATTGAAATTCCCTCACGCAGCTCGTGGACAATTTCTAAAATTTTTACAAACATGTAAGTGTTAACGGAATAGTCCACACAAACAGTTTAATTTCAAATTAAAATGCAATACCGTCAATCACAGAACTCATGAACACCTGTTTTAAACACATATTAATTACTCATTGAATCAATTTATTGAACTTGAAATGTGGCAGCGTTTGAAAGGTTGAAAAGTTACCATCACTGCTGTGTTAACCCACCATATCGAGAAAATCAAGGAGATCAACATGACACAAAGGGCTAGACGACGCTTGTTGTTTCCACATAATGAGAGGATTCGAAAGGAGATGCGTTTAGCTAAGCCAGCTGGTAATGCTCCCAGTACCACAATGCTTCCACACAAAATCATCATCTGTATAAGAACAAGATTTTTTTTACAAAAAAAGTAAATTGACAATAGTTTAAAAATTCGCAATAAAGTATAATCTTAGGAATCACTTGCATTAGGGCTCCGCATGTAGGATGGAATCACCGCTTCGGCTTGCAAGATTCTCATCACAGGTCCAATTGTTAATGGTATGAAGCCAACAGCTCCAATATTAATCAGGTCACTCATCCAGTACAAAGCGACGAGTGCCATGAGATATTGCAAGTATCCATGTTTATGCTTCTGCATATTATCAGTAAACTCACCGAAAATACTACTAAGATTTTTGTGTTGCAATTTAGTATTGTCAGACAGTAGCTTCAATCTCTTTAAGATACTATTCAACTGGCTGATTTCCACTTGGTCATGATTCTTTTTGGCCTCCTTTAAAGCAAGTTCTGCTCCACTTCTCTGCTTTTTATATTCCTCGGGTACCCTATCATATGCCTTCGTAAGATTGTTGAATGCCTTGTTTTCCACTTTCCAAAGTTTACGGGGGCCCTCAAGGACATACAAATAGCTTCGCACGAGGACAAACATAAACACTAGAGGAAATATGAAGAGAAAACCAAATGCGAAGAATTTTAGAGTTCGGATAATACATAATGATACCATTGTATTTAAGTCAGAAAAATACAGAGAATAGAGAAATAATAGTGAGTTGATTATTTCTTTGGTATAACCTTTTTCAGATGTGAAAAGCTTAGATGCTCATTGAAACAACTATCATGAACTGGAATTGAAATATTTTCACTGATTCGCCCATCCGTGGAAACCTACAATATTAATGATACGAGCAGGCACGAATAGACTTAGGTTGAAGGGTTGACATTTAATATTTACATAGAAAATTAAAATTAATAATAAAACACTTTTTAATTAAAAAATTAGTAAATATCAGTGACAATTAAGATTAACTATTCAGATTTGGTGTCATTTTTAACAAATAGATCTTCAACTGTAGGAAGCTTGTTATATGAGGACGAGTGAAGTTGGGTGCTATTGGATAGTGACAGTGAGTCTACATACGTTTTCAAGGCAAGCAATTTTTCTTCCATCTCGCCATGAAGCAATTGTTCTTCCTGTTAAAAACGTTTCAGACAATACAAGTAGTTCAGACTTCGAATCAACTTGCTACTGTATTAGAAGGATCAGTGTATCAGTAATTAACCTTTAAGACATCTTCTGCGACGAAGAGTTTCTTTTTCTGAGCTTTTATGAATGCCTGAAGTTTCCCAGTAGCGTCTGCACGAACTCCCATTTCCACATCCAGGCGTTTCAGATAAATACATAAAATAGCCAAAGCATTTTTTACGCTAGAGCTAAGTTCATTTGTGCTCCAAGAGTCAGTACAAAGTTTTAAAGCTTTCATCGGGACACAAAACTCATCGGGAAAATTGTTATGCATATCACGCGAGTCATAATCTTCTGATGGAAGTTGACACAAGGACTACAAAAAATGAAAAATATCGTACTTTAAAATTGCAGATCACAACTAGTAATCGTATAAGTAAAGATATGTTCCAACTGACCTCAACTAATGCTATCAAATCCTGCTCCTTAGGACAATTCGCACGATCCACTTCAAGAGGTCTTAGGTTTACCTCCAGCAAAGAATGATGTGGAACTTTCTGCAGAAACAGCCGCCGCATGTCCGGTTCACTCCGTATAATGCTTAAAAGTGACTCGGTATTTAGATCATTGAGTTGAGTACATGATGCAGAAGCAAAGAATTTTTTGAGCTCATCTTTCTTTGAAATATCATCTTCATACGAATCAATTGGTTCGTAAGGAGATCCATCTTATCACACAAGCAGATAAAACAATTAAATACTATTAGTGACAGAATCCCTGACCAGATACGATGCATCAATAAAAAATTCCTAACCTGGATAATAAGTTGAGTCACAACTCGAGTTTGGAGATACATTCGTATTTGCATTATCATCAGCGTTAGTTGATTTGATTTCAATGTCGTCACTCTCTTCTTCAGCTAGTAGATTCGGAGGTATGTCTTCATCTTCGTATTCATCAGGATTAATTACCTGATTCGTGTTCCAGGTCTCTAAGTAGACTTCAGAAATATTTTCGATTTGCTCTTGAGGAGCAATTTTCTTACACAGCCATAGTCCGAATAACTTGATCACTCTACTTTGAGCGATTTCACTGAAATCTCTAGCCACAAACTTCACAGCATAAGGCATCACTTTCATGAATCCTTTTCTGAACAATTTGTAAGAGGCTTCTCCACCACCAGGTCCATTTCCATTAGACCGATTAGTGTTATTGAGCATGACTGCATTAGCCAAATACAACAAAGGTAGAAGTTGATCTTTGGATACTAAAAAAGCAAAAATAAGATCTTATGTTATCTCAGACATTACAGTGATCATGAATTGAGTATAGTGGATATGACAGACTATCTAAAGCCTTTCCACTTGCTCACTCAGACGGAAAATAAACAATGCACATTACTTTAAGATTTCGAAATCAAGAACAGAACTATTTGTTGTCAAATATCTAGCGTGCCATCATTGAAAATTAAGATCTACGAGGAATCGAACTGGGGAGCTGTCCATACTCTCCGCTAGAGAGTCGACTACTTATACCCCATCGCCACAAACCTCGGTTTATACCTTTGCAAGTATTTGAGTTATTTAGGTATGTAATCTGCCTATAAATATATGCACTATGCAAAATGTACCAGATCTGCTTCGAATAAACCTAACTTCTACTCTAATGAAATACTTGCGATACCGAAGCTTCTTATAATAGCAGTTCCAATTGCAATAGCAAGTATCGGGAATGGTACAGGAAGTAGGATATTGCTTAGTTGCGCTTAGCTTACCCAAGCGGAGTTCATCAAGCCACATGGTCAGAACAACTTTCACCTGAGATTCAGGTCGGGCAAGCATCCACCTGGACAACTCTTCAATGCACGACTTGGATCGCGTGATGGACCGGAGTTTAGTCAGTAGATAAGCTCGATCTGCGTCACACATGGGGCCTTCTTGACTTTGATGACCAGAAGGAAGTCGTGCTTGAGAAGAAACACCCTCTTTACCTTCACCTGTTGAAAACAACTCTTCAAGCTTCTGATTTTTACAGCGGCTCCGATTTTTATTGCTATCTTTATCTTGTCTCCTCTTCTTTTGACGCAGA
>Ga0194135_10001194_pt1 | contig 15283 bp, 13 predicted proteins | sample LitLau_LLRF_2013_FD_134024 | JGI IMG/M metagenome (GOLD analysis project Ga0194135, IMG submission 134024) | Freshwater sediment microbial communities in response to fracking from North America - Little Laurel Run_MetaG_LLRF_2013 (version 2) | ecosystem: Environmental > Aquatic > Freshwater >...
CCGTACCCACCATGTCGTGGAAATGTGGAATTAAAGGGGAAAGTCTCACAGTATCATATTTTTATTAGGAATGGAGAAAGATGGAGAGGATACAACGGTTGAAGTAACTACTGGAGAAACTGCGGAACAAGTCCCGAGTCCAGCAGCAACTGGAGATGACTCGCCACCCCCGCCACCACCAGCAGCTCCAATTTCCTATCCCCTCAAAATGACCTACTGCGGAAACTGTGGTCTCCCTCCAGAGTACTGTGAGTACTTCCCAGACAATGACAACTGTCGGAAATGGCTAGAAGCACATCTACCTAAAGAGCTTGGGAGTTTGGTCGTCGGCGGAGGTGAGGAAGGAGAAGAAAAGAAGGGACGACAGAAGCGGGGTGGGAAAGGACTGGTTAAAGCCAAGAAACCTGCTGGAAAGACTGGGCCGAAACGGATCCTCCTATCCCGAGCTCCCCGAGGAAAGAAAAAGTCTGTGACGGTCGTTGTTGGTCTGGGCACTTTTGGGATCGACCTCAAGCTTGCATCTAAATTCCTCTCAAGTCGATTCGCCTGTGGTGCTTCCGTGACGGGTGAGGATGAGATAGTTATCCAAGGAGACGTTAAGGATGATCTATTTGATGTCCTCCCGGAAAAATGGCCCGAAGTGGATGAAGACTGCATTGAGGATCTTGGTGATCAGAAACGGTGAAGGGAGGTCTTAATCATGTGTAAATAAGAATTCTATTATACAATATATTTAATCCTTTATTCTAAAATTTAAAACTTACTCAAGTCCATCAAGGTTTTTTTGGAAGAAAAGTATAAAATGAGGATCAACTCGCTACGCTGTTTCTTCTTGGTTTGAAAGTTCTTATCCCTTATTCCGCCCATTGATAATGTTAAAAAGATTATTCACTACTTGAACTTGAGCATTAATTCGCTTAGGTACGGGGGACCGCAACGGTAGAGGAGGGGGAGGTGGGGGTTGAAGTACTTGAAGTCGTAGATCGTTGTGCTGACTGTACTCACTGCCAGCGCCAGCGCTGCTCCCAGTACCTAAACCCAGCCAGGCCCCGCACTGTGCCGTGCAAACAGAATCCCTTAGAATCTCTTCTCGCTGTGCTTCCTGTGACAGTCGAGCACAGCTCGTGATCCGGAGTGAGGCACATTTCGGCTGGAAATAGAAAGAGTTAGGGGGTGGACTATGTACAAGTGTCCAGGGCCATTTTAGTAACACATCATCCAAATGTCAAAGGTCAACTGGTCTTACCCCGTCCGGTGTACAAATGCAGGAGACGCAAGGAGAGGAAAGGCCGGCATCCCCATTTCCCACAACGCGGTTCCCTAGTTTGCATCCACGAGTGGGGGCGGTAGACGGAGTCTCACGCCAAGCTTCCAAATTAACGGTGGGTAGGCGGTTGCACGGTAGCCGTGGATTTCTGTTCAAAACGAAACATTTTTTTTTCAAGTCCGAGACATGAGTAAAAACTTTCCCCAACGGGTTCCTTACAGGAAATTATGCGGAGCGTCGAAAGCGGATTTCTGGATGTCAGACGGCATGTCAAAATTGGAACAGATGATTTTAGAGAGCGTAGCCTTCCGGATTTCAGCCAATTGGAGCGGTGAGAACTGGAGGAGCGGATCATTCGTTTCGTACCTAAAATGTCCCCAAAAGGAGTAATGTGAAAATGTTGGAAATTAATTCATAAACCACTGTTTCGTACCAAAAACGGTCACACTGCCTCAGTTTCTTGAATTGATTTCCAATGATACAAGACATGGTGGGCCCTAGGATTCCACCTGGCAGTGCCCTCTCAACCAGTGAGCCCGTGAAGAGGTCAATGTCGTCAACGTGTTCATAGACCTGCGAGAAGGAATCCAACCATTACTATCCCACCTACCCACTCCCGGATCCTGCATTGAGAATTTACTTGTTGGAGACGGGTGATGACATCCGTTGGGACTTCGGATTGAAGGTCCTTGAAATTCTTGGCCCGGGCCAAGCCGCAAACTTGTCTGTAGGCATTGTATCCCTGGAGCCCATGGTCCCGTCCGCGGTGGAGATTGAGGGCAATCAAGTCCATGCCACTAAAAGAGTGCTTCCTATCCTCAAAGAGATGGTTTGTAATTTCTTTTGTAATGAACGGATCCATTTGTTCCATTGGCTCTGCAAGGAGCCCACGCACGATCTCATCTACCATCAAGGTCTGAAAGAAAACAAAATCAGCGTGTCACATTTGATCCCACCAGTCCAGCAACCCGACAGCACATCACGCGTGAGCATAAAGCGTTCTGAGATGCTTACTTTATAAAGCATATCCGAGTTGAAGAATCCATCCCGAAGTGGAATATGTGGACTCATTCCAGAGTAACGCTGATCCATCCGGGCCAAATGTGGGCGAATGAGACTGTGACCAAATCGAAAGGCCGCCGCTGCAAACTCGTTGATCCCATTGGCAGCACAATGTGGGTCATAACTGGCATAGTAGCCCTCATTCTGCAATTGGAGTCCATATGTGAAGATTCGTGAGGGTCCAAGAAGGCGTGGCAGGAATTCGGAGTAGATGACGTGCTGATTCATTGCTGTGAGTATCCTCCGGGATTCCTGGTACAACTTCTCCTCTGACCAGTGGGGATTGATACTATGGAGCTCAGCAGTGATCCGATTATGTTCTCGGAGGAAAATGGTATGGACGGATGCGAGTGCCGGCTGCTCACTGGCCTACATAGCAAATTATACATAGTTAATTATTGTTGTTGTCCAAAATGTGAAAAAAAAAACCCAACGTTGCTAACCCGCCCATCCCCAGCATAGAAACAGTACCCCGACGGGGAACGGCACTCCTTCATTTGCGTCACTTGCGGCATGAGGACTTTCCCGCCCGTGGAGGGATTAAAGGTCACGTTCAGCATTCCACCACTACTTCTCAAGGACATGCTCTTGCAGTAATTTTCCCCGTAGATTTGACTCGAGTCGAGGTAGGCGGAGTTTTGATTTATTTGCTCCCTTGGCCCCAAGCGCTGTTGCCCTGCAAGACTTCTCGTGAATGGGATACAGTAGCCTTTCCCCGCCGAAGTCGCGGCTTGGGCAGGATAGTAAGAGTCAGACGCTGGGACGGATATGGGCCAACACTCAGGGTGGACAGTTCTGGTACTGTCACAGTCTCGACAATTTAGGATTGCATCCCTCGGTCCTTTGTTCACTGGAGTGAATGTGATGTCGTGGTCGACGAATTGAGCGTACCTGGGGGATAATTAAATTTAATCAATTTCAATAAAACGGAACTCATTTTATGGTTCTTAAGCTCAGGGCCTCGGTCTGTCACGAACTATGATTAGCGTCTCTTACTGCATGAACATGAGGGTGTGACGTTGGCTGAGATTGGATACATCAATGTGGACCATGGACGAAATGTAGCGAGGAGAAGGCAAGAGTCGACCCGCCACTGATCTCTGTTTGGGACTCGAGATCCCGTCCCCATAAACGGGTGACAGCATCCGCTCAAAGGGAAACACGGATTTCCCCCAAGAAGGATTCCGAAGGTTGTTGCACCATCCCGAGTAACTCCGATAGCGTTGAGAGGCATCACAATGGTTCAATTCCTCATTCACTCCGCAGTTGGCAACTGATGAAGGGGAGACATGAAAAAATTTTAGTCACAAAATTTGATAAATTTGATAAGAATTACTCAGCGCTCCACTCACTGTATTCATGGGCTGGAACAAAAGGCGTGATATCAACTCTGGCCCAGGGGTCTCCACTTGGAAAATCCAATAGGGAGTTTGTTTGGCGTTTTCGTCTGGGGTGATCTGTGGCATTCCCCGTGACCTCAGCCACTTGGTCTTCCAATCCTTTGAGGAAGGCTTTGGAAGCATACTCCAAGAGGATGGAAGTGTTTGAGACCCAGAGGGACTGTGGATTGGGAGCATTGAACGCAAAGGCCGTGCCGAGAGAGGACTTTGGATCCGCTCCTTCATCTACACAGTTGAGGAAAGTAAAGTTTACATGAAGATTTGATTAATTCCGGCCACCGAATTGTTTGAACTAAATAAGTGGATCCTCACTATCAAGCCAGAGACTCTCAATCCGTTTCTGTCGGGTCAACCAACCCAATTCCCCTTTCACAAAGGTTTCCTGGAGGAACTTTGGAGAGAATGCAAAGGAATTCGAATCCAAACTAAATTGAGAATGAAATTCGTCATCATTTAATCAGTAATTGAATCTCATTAGATTCCTTCGAATTTGGGAACACGCATCATCTTACGCGGAACTGTCATCTCTAAAGTCTTCAGTCTCCAACAGTCTCCAAACTTCCTCTAAAGATTGATTCCAGTTTCCAGTCAAAGTAGCATCTCCTACAATAAATCATTTAATCAAACTCCAATTCCTAGGTTGGAATTACGCAGAACATCTTACCAATATCACCAGTCCCTTGACTGGCATTGGGAATACCCGGAGAATATTCAAAGGTAAAAGCCTTCAATCCCTCTCCTACATTATTGGTCCTATTGTTGTCTTGTTTACTTCGAAAATTTGAAAGTTGCAAGGGTCGAAGGTCCAGTGGGATTGAGTGGAATTCGGGCTGGTGAAAACTGGGACTCCCGTGATGATCTCCATCGTCTCCTCGGCTCAACGTGCTCAGAAAGAGAGTTAAAATTAGTCCCAAGGACGCCCTGAAAAAGAAACAATGGAAATGACAAACAAACTCAATTTTAGGCTCAAGGGTAACTTCAACCCTATACTGGATTAACAATAAGGCACAGTCCAAAGTACCCTCACCTTTCCTTTTATACCGATTTTTCACTTTCTCAAGCTCTCAACCAATCAGAGAAGCCCGTTTCCATTGTCTTTATAATCCTAAACATAGCCTACTGACACCCACGCCCACCCCGCAAGATCTGCATAAGAGATGAATTATGCGAGACAATAAAGATTACGGAGGAGGAGGAGGTGACAACAATCACCCCGGATGTGTTAGTGTTTCGTAATCTCAATCTCATATTTAAACCCTACAATTACAACAATGTATTATCTTGCACCCAACAATCCCTAAACACTTTTCAGCACATTAGCATTTGGACAACAAATGAGAGAGGAAGCTTACCTGCGATGAGCTCCACAAATGAACATTTGAAATTTTATTTTCTTCTAATTAAAATTAGGATCTCAGTTGCTAGCGTCCCGTCGTCGTTGTCACTGATTGACTACTGAGATTCAGACTGAAGTAAGAGCTCCATGAAGAGTGGGATCCAAGCCTTCCTTTTTAGAAAATCCTCTTCCTTTCCTTATGCCTCTCCAAATTCCAATGCCAAAGAAATCTGATGCGGCCAATTGTTGCTGTTAACATCAACCTGAGGATCTTCCCTGACTTCCGCCCCCTGTCCTCCTCCCTCTTGTATTAATACTAAAGTACTTATTAGTGACCCAAGAATCAACCCCTCACCTTACAATTTCCATTAACATCCATCAAATTTCCATAAGTTGGCTTTTAGTTTCAAGCATTGCAGCAGGCATGTGTAACCGGATACGTCAGGGAATCAACTGTTATTATTAATGTGATGAACGCGAGATTTCATAATTTACGCAAGAGATGTTTCAAACTTGACAGATTAACGCTTGATGAAACTGGTTTGGAAAATGTCTTGAATCCAATCGTAAATCTCTCGAGTTTTCACTGAATAGAAGTCAACTAAAATAATTTTCGTTTTCAAAACGCAACCTCTCAAATAAGTTAGTGGAGGTTGTGAAGAAATAAAGTAATGCAATCGCTGCAAAACAATCGTTCACCGATTAACGCGTTTATCGAAGAGAAAGTTTTTCGTTAAATCCATAATTAGAAAGAAAACAAAAGATAATGTCCAGGATTTTACCTTACTAATTAGTAGTCCCATAGAAAATTATTTACCTTTGCATAACATTTTAGCACAACACACGCAAACAAAACACACAAGAAAGAAAGAAGCACCAAGACCAAGAAAGAGGCACGATGATGCAAGCAAGGTGAAAGCGGAGAAAGAAAGCAGCGTGCAGTCGGCGCAGGCGTGCAATCTTGACAAAGGAAAAAATGATTTTGCTTTTTGCGGGCGATTTTCAAGTTTCTGCGGCGTGGTGGCTTTCCGTTCTGGAGAAAGAATAGAAAAGGCGCAGAAGGAAAGGAATTAATTCGTTAGGCAAGGAAGTAGGTAAGCTCTTTTCAGTTTCATTATCTAAAAATTGATCATTGATTCACTTTCATCAATACTGAACAATTCCAATTTACTTTCGGACTATTTTCAAGAAGCAGTAGGACGGACGTGAGATGGAGGAGGTAAACAACAAACGGTCATGGGACGTTCTCGCCAAGATGGGCAGTGTGACGAAGCGGTTCTGTTCGTTTGAACACGAGATCCGGGCTTCCAAAAAGCCGGTCGCTGATATGGATCTTCTAAAAATCCAAATTGATAACCAAGTAGAAGTTGGCACGCAAATCGCAGCTGAGAAGGCAGCCTTATTAAAACTCCTCACCGCTGCAAGAATTGAGTTGCTGAAGGAGGCGGATTCCGTGGCTGAATTGAACGAGACTCGCATGGCGGCGCTCAAAAGCACCCGTAAGCTAACTGAGGAATTCATGAGTACGTCTATGGACCTAGAAAAATGGATACCAGGGGCGGAGAACGCTTGGTACAATCATTCCGTCCCGCTAGCTGAAATGGAGAAATTCATTTTTACAATGGAACGAGAGCTCGATAAGAAGAGGAAGGTAGTGTACTCCATGGAAGAAGCGGGAGGGGCTCTCATTCAACATGTGTCTGAGGAAGATGGAGAGAAGGTTCGAGGCCTCATAGATAATTATAAGCACCAGTTCCATGGCCTCGAAACTCTTCTTTGCGGAATCAGAAAGAAGTATAATCTGGAATTTAAAAATGAACTTACGGAACAGCTCGACGGTATGCTCTTGGCACTGGAAGTAATTGCTCGCCAGCTCCGAAAACGAAAGGCTGAGGAAATCTTGGAGGAAAGCGAGCTTCGTCGGGAAATGAAGAGCTACGAAGACCAATTCAACGGCTCAAGATGCGCGGCTACCAGGCCATCATCCAGTTTCCTTCGGAGCGATATGAACGAAAAATGAGCCAGGTCATGACGCTCTTGGATAGCATCCAGAAGAAGTTGGAATTTGAGTAAATTAATTTACTTATTACTACATACCATACTTTTTTTGGTCTTCACATTATTAAATTGTGATTCTTCTGACTTTATAATTACAAAAGTGCCTTCGTTGTTGCCTATTCATTGTATAATATGGTCAAGGTGCGGTGGCTTGGAAAAAAAAAATCTTTCAATTTGGTTTCCTCTCAACCTTGCATTATGGTAAGAGTTTTAATTTTTTAACTAATTTTGCAAGCATTTGATTCGGCGCATTGAAAAGTTCTTATGGGTGACGTAGTAGGCTAGGGTCATTTTTTTCATTTTCTGTACAGTTCCAGTAGGGTCTCCGAAAGGTCCATTGGGGTCAACTGCCTGCACTCTTCTACACCTAGCTTCTACGAGTCCGTTGATTAGCTTTTAATCGGTATGATTCACTGTCTGGGAATGTTCTGGCGCATGCGCAGAGAGAGAGGGACGCCTTCATTGTCTAGACATCCTCACTTGGCTTGTCTATCTTTTTCACTTTTGTTCATCACTTCAGTTTCATCTTCCTGAAAGTGAGAACGGTTAACGGTTCCTTCCGCGGCACTCCTCCACAACCACAAAGGTCATTCATAAATTAATTGAGTCCGGAAGATTGGGAACACATCAACATCATCAACTTAAGTGTCTCATAAGGTTATGCGAAGTTTCTTTAATATAATTATAGATTTCTCAATGGATACTGAAGAAGCAACAACTCCCTATCCGCCCTGTCTCCCACTCAGCGGGGATCTCTTGGAACGGAAAAGCAAGTTTGGGTTCATCTGGTTCGTTGCCCATGGGGGACTGGACACTAAGGTCAAGCGGGGTCAGAATAAGAGGGCAATTATGGAATTTCGCGCACGCGATATGTGGTAAGAACTATATAATTTTTTTTCATAATTAGCTGCAGCAATCATAAGTTGAGGATAAAAGAGAACTTTACACGGATTTTAATAAGCAACACGCCTGATTTTTGAAACAGGAAGGAACTAGACAAATACATTCCACACCATGACTGTACGGACCCAATGGCAATGTACACCGTCACAAGAGTCACGACGCTGGGCAAGGGGATTGCCATGTTGATGAACTACCAAATAGACTACATCATTCGTAAGATTACACTTCAGATGAATTTAACAGTGGACATGGCTAAGAGGCTGGATATTAATATTCAATTATTAATTTCTCAGAGGATTCATTGAAAGTAGTGGCCATGAGTAAGGAGCGCCGGAGCAACCCTCCATCTGTAATCGAACCCATGGATGAACCAGAGTACGACTGAACCTACTTGCAACCAGTTCTTTGTTATCACAGCAACCTTTAGTAAATTGTCACTTTTTTCATAGTCCACTGTCAGTTCTGGAAGAAGGAGAAGAGGAAGCAGGAGAACAAGAAAACCAAGACGAAGAGTTACCAGCTCCAAGACGACGACGTGGCGCCAGACAAGGTACTTTCATGCTTAACCTTAAAACGCTGTTACGGCCTCCTGGTTATTAAGTGACAAAAGCTCAGATCCTTATTAATAGTTTGATTAATTTCAGGAGCTGCAGCTCCGGTTGCCCGTCATCCCACCCCTTCTGAAGAGGACGAAGAGGGAAGTCCAGTAGCTCCTCCTCCGCCGAAGCAAAAAAGAAAGCGACGTCGAGTCGAAGTTCCATCCGAAACTGAAGTCCTGAGGATTTTGACCGAAAAACAAGCTACACTGAATCCACGAGCGAACCTCATCCCGGATTCCGATTTGCCCGTGGTGCCTCCACTGAACAATAAATTCAGCGAAGAAGGAGACCTAGTGGATGACCACCAGGATGAATTCAGTTTTCATCTCAATTGTACTGCTACAGGAGGACAGGATGAGCCTGCTATAGGTCCAACTGACGAGGACCGAGCTAGCTCCCGGATTCACTCTGAACGAAGCCCTGAGCCCAACATCCAACCGCGTCAAGCCGGACGACGCCGTCATGCTCCCGAAGTAAGTCCTATGGCGTCCAGTACTATTTTTTTTTACTAAAAGTAATTCGGTGGATTTTGTCTATAGCAAAATTCATTGGAACTGGCACCAGTAGCGGCTGTAGATCTTGCAGCAACTCCACGAGCTCGTCGTTCTCGTCGCTTGATTTTCTTGGATACCTCAACCTTCATGTCAATTGGGGAACTTAAGCAGCAGATCCTGGACAATCAGCGTTCTGTTAATAGTCAGACGATGCCTGATTTGGTGGTAAACTTTCAATTAATTTTAATTTCCACTAACTGATCAAACTATACGCTTTATATTTTTTTTCTCAACAGAAGTTGACCCATTTCTGGCCTCCGTCAACGATTAGACGTGGAGGGATGGCATTTATTCAGTTGAGTGAACGCTGCACTGGAGGGATCCGAATGAACCAAATGATGGGGGACATCAAGGCTCGAATGCCGATCTCCGACGAACTTCGAGAGCGGGAAATCGCACGAGTGGAACAATCTTTCTTTGTCACTCAGCCGGAGTCTCATTTGGATGAGCCTAGTGGCGGAGAGCCAAGCGCTGCTCCTGACCCTACTCAAGAGCGCTCAGGATTGTAAGTCATCAGCTAGCAGCCTAAACGTGCCCATTATGACACATGCATACTAAATTAAAAGCTTTGTATTATTTTTCGCAGAGAGGGAACGAGGAGCTGGACCGGACTGGGACCAGAAGACCTCTCCGGCAATGACAACAATCCGGCAGCACGTCCAGTAGCCGACATTGCTGACGAAGCCGGCATTGATATTACGGTACTTGAAAGTCCCCGTGGACCCCAAGCTGCTGCGGAACAGCGTCTTCCGACGTTCTCTGAGATTGCCGGTCCTGGGTCGAAGCGTGCTTATGCAATCGGCGTTTTTATGGCACTCCTCAGTAAGTATACACTATGTATACAGCTATGTAAAACTCAATAATAATGTTTGGGTATTATGGGGACATCACATCCACTTTTCTCAAATGAAATCATCTAATGTCCTTTGACCTTACCATTTAATTTCAGACAATCAAAAGAAAGGGAACGTCGAGCTCATTCAAGACGAATTCTGTGGGGAAATCAAAATTCGGACTTTGAAGCAGTTCCCCCTTCCACGTCCCGTTTCAGAATGATTTCTTTAAGGTTAAGCGTCACTGTTCAGAGGGCATGCGTCATCCATACTTGGAATCCTTCTACTGGGGAAGGAACTGCACGAAATCTATCTCCTTTAAATCCAAGTGCTTAGTAAAGGTTACTTAAGTTAATTAACGAATTTAATAACTTTTTAATTATAAAATCCTATTATCAAAAACTTATTTTTCCTCCAAAGAACTTTACACCATACAATTTACAATGAAATTAGATTTATAGAGATAAATTCATAACAACTTGTTTGCTTGCCAGATTAGCGGAAGAAAAAGCGTTCGTATTTCCAAATTAGGAATGACTAATTGATTTAAGATTTATCGGATTCTACCTAAGAATAGACTGAGGATGATCGATGGAAAGAAATGAATTATGGATGCTGCTCCGCTACTGTCCGACTCGTCATAGTAGTCATAATTCTCAGATCCACTTCCGGTTGGTTTTGATCTCCTGAGATCCCGCTTGGCCATTTTCTCCAACACTCTCTTCCTCGTCGCCTCCTGATCCGTCGTCCAGGATGAAGTTCTTTTACTGTCCAGTTCCTCGACGTAGACGTGTCTGGGGAGTCGGTAGTTGCCAGCAATGAACTTTGTGTCGTCAAACTCGGAGTGGATGTACAGAAAGTTTTGCCACTGGAATGAAATCAAAGGTCAGATCTCAAAGTCACTCGCCCCTTTCAAGAAAGGCAAGAGAACTAACCAAGAATGCTTTTATTTAAGTAAAGTAATTACCATGGTCCTAGGAATGTAGAGGGGACGATCGTAGATATCCCATTCGACGTAACCAAAGCAAGGCGGGTGCGTAATTCCTCCTTTGTAATTATAATAAATGCTATCCCGCCATTTCTTCCTCTTTGCATCATTGGCCCGAGGTGGAAAGAAGGCTCCCAGTTCCAGCATTTCCACACTCGTCTGGAAAAAGTAATCATAGTAGGCCTTTCCTTCCAAATGGAAAGTTGTTCATTTTTTAAGTGTGATGCATACGCTTATGGCTCCTCTGTATTTGAAGGGCGTCGGGTCGGGAGACCCTGTGGGTGGAACTTGGAGAGTGTTATGGATGGACCAGAATTCTATTTAGAATGCACGCACAGAATCAATGAAATGCGTAAAATAGTTATAATTAACCTTCATCGTAATTACTATAATAACCTACTTCTAGCGGCTTTTGACAAAGTATCAAAGGCTGAACTAGCTTTTCGATTCCATTCATCGTTCCAATCATGCGCGCCAGCCTGGAACGATTCGTCATCCTATAGTGGGAACGAGCATTCAGAAAATTAAAATGTAACTAAGGAATCGGACCAGTCCGTCAGTGACTGGATGAGTTCGAGTGTTACCGTGACGTTAACCCAGAGGGAAATGATGTGAACATTTTTATAACGATACGGTTTCCCGGCAGCCGTGTAGTACTGCATCAGTAAATCCCAGTATTGAAGATCTGACGGAGTTCGGAGTCCGTTTGGGTCTGTTCGACGTGTGAAGATGAATTGAAGTTCCATAGCATAACTAGGGCAGAATAATTCAATGAAACTTTTACTCAAATGGTGCGGAAGTCTATTTAGGAATTACGTGTGACCGTCCAAAGTATGCTCGGAGCCCACAGTTGCATTTTCCCCATAATGGATGTGAACTCGCTCCAGAAACAACTTCTGTCCTGAGATGCTTCCTTTCTCAACCCCCGGAGGAGGACCAGTACCAAGTAACTCCAAAGTCACTAGATTTCAATGAAGATCCATCAGTAGGAACTTAACAAACGATACTTAAAGTGCATACGAATCTAACGTTTCAGTGCTTTGCATGATTGTAAACGTACGCATGTCAGTACCGTCCCACGGGACTGATAGGATGAATGGATACGGGATCGGATCCCCACTACTATCCATGAGATTAGTATATTCAAATTCTTTGAGTGAGCTATCCCGGGCTCTCTTTGTATCAATATTCATTGGAGACTGGTCGTCAGACTTGCAACTGGGCAATTTGGGGTAATGCAGAGCTGCACATTCCTTCTCTGCCTTCCGCGATGATTCATGCTCACAAGCATGTTCCAGCATCATGAAGGATCTGTTTCGCTTCTTCATCAAATCCGAAATTCGGATCCTCTGCCAATGCCCTCTGCCTGCGTAGTCAAAGTCAAACCCCAGGAATTCCAGTTTACTGTCAATCTTGATGGAAGGTTTCAGGTTTGACCTTTACCATTGAGTCCGCGATACGTAAACGGAGGATACCAAGGCCACCGGACATCAAAGAGCATCATCTTCGTTCTATCCGTTTCAGCATATCCGTCTGGAACCTGTCTGTGAAACAAGTTCTTGTCGTGTGGAGCTGTCCCGTCGAGCAAATCGAAGAAATCTGGATCAAGGGAGAGGAGATTAAAATGGACATCCAAAATGAATTCCTCAGGACTTCTTACACCTTACACTGTTTGTCATCAGTAAAATTAAAGTGCTGCTCGAGCGGGTCCTTGGGCAAGGTGCTTCTCCGTTTCCGATTAGAATGACCACCTTTGGAATTATTAGCAAACTCAGGATCCTCATCATCCGTTTCCACATGGGTGAACTCTTGAGCCAAGTCATCATCATGGATAAAGTTACAGGGCTTCCTAGCTGTAACGTCGCCACTACCACCACCACCGTTCGTTTTACATTCTCCGTCAGCGCCTCCTACGGAATTAATTGTAGCAGCAGCAGCAGTAACAACTAGGAGGAAGTGTTATTCACAAATTATCTGAATTTACCTTTACTATTTACAAGAACCGAGGCTTACCCAACAGTATTACGCAGAAAGGCATCGAGGGCATTTTGAATTACCTCTGGCTCTGGCTAGAATTTATTCCGGTAGCAGAATCCACAGAAGCGATAAATACGACTGCAATGCAGACAGGCTTGCTGACGGTTTTGAATCTCGCGCTACTACCCTGCAAAAGGTCAGTGACCGTCCATTGTCCACTCGTTTACTTGGTCATTGTAACTTGGTGAATTGGCGCAATAACAAGGTGTCATACCCGTCATACGAATGACTAATCAGTTTAGCAATTAAAAGATGGAATGGAAAAGATTTTTAATTTGAATCCGAATCTGCTCGTAGTAAAGAACTAATCCGGGTTGAGCATCACGACATCTAGATAAGGTTATCTTTTTTTATTTTGTTTTTTTTTTGTTTTAAAGACAAATCTCAATTTATAGTACAACGTTTTGTGTGTATGAATCGAATCGTTACAAATAAAATAATGTGGGAGCAGATTCAGACACGGGAAGAATTACGAAAATTTGGGCGTAATTGTGAGAGATTTTGCTATTTTGATTTGAATATTTGTTACTTTGGGTTGAACCATTTTGGAACTCGGCCAGAGGTATCAACGTTTCGGATTGGTGGAGTTCTTGAGCTTGCAGCAGAGGATCCAGGAACTTGCGGGACTTGTCCATTTGGGGTTGGAGATGTGGCGCGGTGACCCACTTCCATTGAGATGGGATCAATTGGAGGTTTCTCACGTCTGCCTTGATTCTGGAGGTAGACATCGATAGCATCCGGGCATGAAATCCGCTGACAAACGTCCGGCTTCAGGTAGTTATCAGAACTCTCTTCGCTTCCGAAATAAACAACGGCAGAGCCCACCAACCCTGCCTCTACGAGACGCTGCTCTGGGTCCAAAACGATTTTCGGTGGGGATGTAACTGGAAAACATCAAATGAAGAGTCATTGGTTAGTTGGATTGATTTTTTTTTCTGCAGTTTTAAGGAGTAATCAACTTTTAAATAATTTCCAAATCCTTACACAGGTAAAATGGAAGTTGTGGTTGTGCAAGATGGGACTTCACCATGTTCATAACCGCGCCAACAGTGTCTACACCTCGAAAAATTCCTTGGAGAACATATCGATTCATGAATCGGATTCTGATGACTGTGATAGGGTGCTGTTGCAAGTTTCGAAGAATCGCTTCTTCTTTTTGCTGGTCTCGAAGTGTAGAAGTTGAAAGTGGAGCATCTTCCAGTTCTTGTCTAAACGATAACGCAAGTCAATCAAAAATCAATTAACCAATTTCACAATTGATAAATACGAGCAATGACTGCGTGTGCGTACCTTCGAGCTCGCAAATCACGCCAGATTGCTTCTATGTCACCTCGGGTCACTTCAAAAAATGAGTCCGGGATGGAAGTAGATGAGGGGTGGCTCACGTCATCCGCGTGGTAAAGTAGGGCATCATGAATTCCCAACTAGAATTTAGAATAATTAATTTCAAGTGCCAATCAATCAGCTGGATTATTACGTCGATTACCAATTAAACTTACAACATGGAGAGCTCCCGCAATTGAAATCCGTGGTTTGACTCTGGCTACAGGCGCAACTGTTCCGGAGGATAAATCAAGAGGGAAAGTGGGAGTTTCAGCATGGACAAGAGCAGGACTGGACTCATCCAAATCCATTGGCAAGGGTGAGATAGAGAGGGCACGCTTCACTCCGGAAGTTGGAGAGTCTTGGGCTGGTTCATTCGTAACAGATGATGGTTGAGTCGGAGGGAGATGACCGCTGACATGTCCTTGACCCTGGGCAGTGACAAACGTATCCGGTTCTGCATTGTCCCACGCTGTGCTACTCTGCGGTCGTGTCAGCGGTCCACTGACATTTGCTTGAAATCCAAGTTGAGCCGGACTTCGATGAAGGAGCCTGAAAACCATAAAGAAATCTCTCGCTTAGTCCAATCGCCAAACCCAGGCGGGAATGCGCCTTCATTTGAATCTTGATTTTCTTAAGAATTGATTTTTTAACCGATTTTTCACGAATGGGTGCGATTTGCGATTGGGATTAGACGCAATTAAAATCACACAACCACTCAACTCTTTGCCTCACAATTCACCATCACCTTGAATTTACTCCAATTTAACAAAAAATCAAGTCTGGAGGTAAGTAGGTATCGATTAAATTTTGGCTTCACTTCATTTCAATCGATCACGAACATCATCTAATGCCTAAATGAGTCCACCGTGGGCTCCTGCGCGCGCAGTCCACAGAAACAGATGATGATTAAATCAATCTAA
>Ga0194135_10001195_pt1 | contig 15283 bp, 23 predicted proteins | sample LitLau_LLRF_2013_FD_134024 | JGI IMG/M metagenome (GOLD analysis project Ga0194135, IMG submission 134024) | Freshwater sediment microbial communities in response to fracking from North America - Little Laurel Run_MetaG_LLRF_2013 (version 2) | ecosystem: Environmental > Aquatic > Freshwater >...
ATCTTTACTCTACTACTTATTTATATTTGCATGAAATCACCTAATCCACCGAGGGACCTGGCAAGGCTCTCCACGAACATTAACTAGACCATCAGCAACCATCTTTTCCATCATGTAATCAATTGAGTCCTCCAACTCTTGAGTCCCTGTCAATCGATTCACGTGTTTATCCACAAACTTAGCCAATTCATCATATGCCTTTCCCCGTAAAGGTCCATTCACCACTGTAGTGATGATTAGGTTAGCTATAAATTCGTAGCCCTTGATTTCTGCAACTAAGGCTGGATCAAGGTTGCAATTTGGCTCTTGCAAGGGAACACGATCCTTGAACTTGAAAGTAGTCAGTGGGGGTGGTCGAATAATTGGTCTAGCTACAGTAGCAGCACTTTCTCTACTGCTAAGAAGTAATACTCCTACTACTTCAAGACATAAAACCAGAAAATGGCCTTTCATATTTAGTTTTTACGATAAGTCAATGACTATATATGATGATTGCGAAGTTGCAATGGCAAGTGGAGAGCTTCGATTTGGTGCTGGAAACTCTATTTATATTGATCGCTGTTTCCTGAAATGTCTGAAAGTTCACCACAAAGCACCAATATCCTTATCCCCGTAATATTACTTATATATTGAAATTACAAGGCAGAGATAGGAATTTTGAGGGTTCTATCTAAGAAGGTTCCCCCGTGCTTCGGTTCAGATCAGGCACTCCAGGAAACAATATCAATATCAATATCATATATATCAGTAGTACGTGTACTATGTGCCAAAGTGTTCGAACTGTCCGAAGGTCAATTAACATTCAATCATTCCCTATTTAGCATTTCATCTGTCTTGAATTTCCATTCGATATAACCTTAACTAGATTGTACTTACAGATAAGAATGAGTTTGCATCATGGTTTTGATTATCCATTATCATTATGAAACAGTATGACAAGGAATTGTCACATTGTCAGCTTATGAAACGCAATTCATGTCATGACTTCGTCATCATTTTCAGGCTTCATCGAACCGTCTCACATTTCCCCTTTCACATGTAAATCTACCTGTGTGTGTGCTGTGTGCAATGAAACTGAAGCAACTTGACGTGACTCATTATTACTCACTTTGATGACTTTTACATGTAATTGGAAATCCGACTAATTGTACAAAATGAATGAACTACCAAAGGAAAACAGCATTTAAAAATGCTTAACGCTTTATTATATCAACCCAACAAAAATCCAAAAATGATTGAAAAAATGAGTGTAGAGGTGAGAAAAGTGAGACACCGACGGGCTGAGAGTTGAGTGGAGGGAAGAAAGTCTTTGTCTCGACAAAGCGAGCGAGCGAGCGAGTTCTTCTTTCTTTATCTCGGCTCATTCATGTCTCCTGTCTCCAGCCAGAACCAGCAGCAGCTTATCCAGTCTACTACTCACGTCAATTGTTAACTGCACAAAGTAAATTGTTTCTAAATTAGACACCTTCATTGTTGCGGTTCTTACTCACCTGTTGTACGGTGGTACAGTTCCTGTGCAGACGTTGTAGGTTTGGAATTGAATTCGGAACAACGTTCTTGGTAAGTGCATGGAAATAATTTTGGAAGCGCAGAACCAACAGGTGCCGGTGGGCCATTGGGTGCATTATCAATATCATAGTTAATTTGCATGGTGTTTATTTGTATTTTTATTATTGTGTTTTAGGACCAGTTGATAAGTAATAATAAAGATGTCTCGTCGCGGTGGATCTCGACGCGGAGGGACGGATGGTAGCTCAGATATGTTTTCTGATGACAGCAGTCCAACAAGACGGGGCGGGCGAGGAAGACGTGCTAATGAAGTTGTATCGCCGACAAGTCCACCAAGTCCACCACGTGGAGAGGAAGGGAGGAGTTTGTTTCAAATGGATCTTGATAACTTGCGTCGAATTGAGCAAATGGAGCAGAATTCGAGGGCTTCTCGTGGAAGAAGAGTCGAGACGACGACGTCGACGACTTCTACGGTAATAATCTGGAAGATATGAAGAAACTTGCAAGTGGGGATGCGGAGTAATTGTTGGATGGTTTTCACTAAATGGAATTTGAATTTGAATAGGACGACGACATTGATAGGAGAAGGCGAGGTGGTGCCGGTGGTGGACGATTGCGAAGGGCTTTGTCTAGAGAGCGAGCTGTAGATAGAAGGCCTAGAATTGAACGGAGTCCTGATCATGACTCGGATCCTTTGTCACCGTTCTCTGCAACTGATGTTGAGTTGAGGAGGGCGATCGATGATGCGACGGATAGTGAAGAAGAATCAGAAGGCGAAGATCTTTTTGGAGATGACATGGAGCGGTATGGGATATCAAATGAAGAGTTTTTGAATTGTTTAAAGTTAAGAGAGATAGTAACTAAATGGTTTATTTCGGTAACTTTCACATCATTAGGGATTACCGAGCGATGCCCCATCAAGATCGGTATGATCCTGAAATGCTGGATGATGATGACGATGTATCTGAACTGTCGTATGGAGCTCGTCGTGAAGTAGAACGAGAGATGAGGATAAGAGATCGTGATCGTATGCCACATGATCTTCGGCGGAATATTTTATATGGTAAGTTGTATGGAAAATTCGTAGAGATGATCCAAGTGTATGAGTTTTAGCTAATTTAACCATTTCATGTTTAGGGGATGATGAGGATGACGACGCTCTTCCTTCTCGACAAAGAGAAAGAAGGAAGAAAAACATGGATGATATGGACGTGGACAAAGAAGATGATAATCAGGTAGCATATAAAAGACTTAATTACAGAAATAAGTCATAAAAATGTTGAGAATCAGCCCTTATGATATATTATTTTATAATTAGTTGGAATCAATTGAAAACCTTGAAGATACTCGAGGAATGTCAGTTAGCGAGTGGGTTATGATGCCAGCTCCTCGGAATGAAATATTAAACCGATTCAAAAACTTCTTACGAACCTACAGAGATGAAAAGAACAATATGGTTTTTAGAAACCGCATACGGAAAATGATAGAAGGTAAACTTATCACCTCATTGATCAAGTATTATAATATAACTGCATTTTAAAAACGAGATGTAGTAATGAATGAGGGAACATACCATTTACATCATCTGAATCTGTAATACATTTTTCTAGCCAACAAAGGAAGTATTGAAGTTAGCTATGGTGAATTGGCTGGCGGGGAACAAGTGTTGGCATACTTTTTACCCGAAGCTCCTATGCAGATGACAGAAATTTTTGACCTGGCGTTTAAGGTAAAACATACAAATGTTGAGTTAAAGCAGACCTCTGAGATATAGAATGGCAAACGATACTTATGAGGGCGTGTTTTTTCTAGCAAGTTGTTGTTCAGCAATACAAGGAGTACAGTGAAATAGAAAAGGAATTTCACATTCGAATCGCAAACTTACCTTTGATGGAAAATATTCGACACCTTCGTCAAGTTCATTTGAATCAAATGGTATGTTTTTAATTCTAACCACACTTTATAATACTTTATATAATGAATATCAAGATGATGTAATGTAAACTGACTCAGTGAATCACCATTTTAAATAAATAGATTCGTATATCAGGGGTTGTGACCTCATCTACTCCCGTTTTGCCTCAGTTAGCTATGGCTTCTTTCGACTGTATTAACTGTGGATTCGTAATCGGTCCTTTCGTTCAAACTCCTGAAAGTGAAGTGAAGCCAAAAAATTGTCCTGAATGTCAGCGCACGGGTCCCTTTGCACTGAACATGGAGAAAACCTTGTATCAAAATTATCAGAGACTTGTTGTTCAGGAAGCTCCGGGAAAAGTTCCGGCTGGACGTCTTCCAAGATCTAAGGACATAATTTGTCAAAGTGATTTGACCGACGTGTGCAAACCAGGGGATGAAGTTGATGTTACAGGTACAACGAGTTTTAAAAATCCCATCGTGCAGTATATTAATTGAATTTTCGTGTTTTCGTATTGAATTAGGAACGTACACCAATAGTTATGATGGTTCATTGAATGTTCGACAAGGATTTCCAGTTTTCTCTACTGTGATCATTGCTAACCACATTGAAAAGAAAGAGGACAAATCTGCCTTGGATCACATGACAGAAGACGATCACAAGTTAATTCTTGCACTAAGCAAAGATGATAGAATTGGTGACAGAATAGTTGCGAGCATTGCTCCTTCGATTTTTGGCCATTACGATATCAAACGTGCTCTTGCTTTGGCATTATTTGGGGGTGAAGAAAAAAATCCAGGTATATTAATATCCACTTGTTGAATCTAGGACCAGAAACCTGTTCTCCACATTTTTCGTGTGTTTATAATTTGAGAATTCAATTAAACAGGAGGAAAGCATCGCGTTAGAGGAGATATTAATGTACTGATGTGTGGAGATCCTGGAACTGCCAAGTCCCAATTTCTGAAATACCTTGAAAAAGTCGCACCGCGTGCTGTTTTTACGACTGGACAAGGAGCATCCGCTGTAGGTTTGACTGCCTATGTACAACGCTCTCACATAACAAAAGAATGGACATTGGAAGCTGGAGCGTTGGTTTTAGCAGACAAAGGAGTTTGCTTGATTGATGAGTTTGACAAGGTACAACATTCGAAGAGAACATATAAATAAGAGTTTACAAGTTGCCTTATATATAGCAAATACATTGCATGAACTGAAACAACAAATGTTGTATTGAAAACAGATGACGGATGCCGACAGAACGAGTATTCATGAAGCGATGGAACAGCAAAGTATCAGCATTTCCAAAGCTGGAATTGTGACGTCTTTGAAAGCTCGATGCGCGATTATAGCTGCTGCAAATCCCATGGGTGGCCAGTATGACTCTTCCTTAACATTCTCTGAGAACGTAAGTCTACTGCCTTGTAGTTATTTTTAAATAGAAACATTTTTATCATCTAGTGTAATTTTAAATATCAATTTGTAGGTGGATTTAACAGAGCCGATTCTGTCCAGATTTGACATACTGTGTGTAGTTCGAGATACTCCAGACGTTGAAAATGATGAACGACTGGCCCAGTTTGTTGTGGGCTCGCACATCCGTCATCACCCATCTAAAAATGAAGAAAGTGAAGAAATCGAACGACAGCTAAATAAGCATATAGCTTCTAAAAAGAAACCAGGAACTCCTACTCCAAACGAAGATGTGATTACCCTTACCCTTATTTTTTGTAATATCTGAAAAGTAACATAATATTCAAAAATATGTATGTATAGGAAGCTGATGTTGGAGAAATTGAAGATTTCTCGCAGTATGCAAATTTGGAGCCAATTCCTCAAGATCTTCTAAGGAAATACATTGTATATTCTCGGGGAACTTGTCGTCCTAAGCTGTATCAAGCACAGATGGATCAAGAACGAATCGCTCGCTTATATAGTGACCTGAGACGAGAATCAATGGTATTTTGTTTGTATATTTGTATCACGTCAATATTTCTGATGATTTTCTGTTGGTTAACCATTAGATGACTTCGAGTATCCCGATTACGGTACGTCATATCGAGAGTATGATTCGGATGGCCGAAGCAAATGCAAGGATGCACCTTAGAGAAGCTGTAATAGATGATGACATTAATATGGCAGTACGAATGATGTTGGAGAGTTTCATTGATACACAGAAATTCTCAGTTATGAGAGTGATGAGAAAAGTATGTGCAGGATCTTAGAAAATACTTGTGGGTTTTTCACGTGCAATATTTAAAGGGTGATGTGTTTTACAGTCTTTTAGCAAATACTTGTCGTACAAACGGGACAGTAACGAGCTGCTTTTCTTTGCTATTAAGCAAATGGCTCACGAACAGCTTATTTACTTAAAACGTCGTTATAATACTGAAAATATTGGACACGTAGTAGAAATCTCTGAAAAGGATTTCATTTTGAAGGTTTGCCTTCATTTTTACACCACATTCTATCATATTATTTTGATTTCGATTGTGTTCGCTAATGACGCTAATTGATTGAATTGAATTTTTGCAGGCACGTGAGATGAATATCACCAACGTCAAGACCTTTTACGAAAGTGACATTTTTAAGAAACACAAGTATAGTTATCTTCCAGCCCAGAAGAAAATTACTTGGTGCCCTCCTTCAGAAATTTTTGCAAATGACTCTGTTCCAAGATCTGGTCGGCGGAATAGGAAAGGAGATTCAGAAAAAGAAATTGGAGTTGAAATCAGCTCTCCTTAAAAATCTATCATCAAATATTTTAAGTTTTCTCAATGTTCGTACAAACTCACCTATGACTTCTTAATTATGAGATGGAACTGATTCCAATAAAATGTCAATAATTATATTATTATCATAACGCACAACGGTTTGTTTTTATTTGATTAATTTAATTAATTTGAAGCTTCGTGATTAATTTAGTAATTAGAAAATGACTTGAATTATAGTTTCCTTAAGGAGCCGGTCCTGGTGCTCTAGGCAATGCAACTGATATGTCTGCCAGGACATAAGATGCCACAGCAAACAATGCAGTGTCCAAGTCCATCTCCCTAGGATCCTGCATGCTAACTGTATCTGCTTCAGTATGATGATACCAAAAGTACATATCGTTCTCATTGTGCAAGCTCAATCCTGGAACTCCTTTCTCAATTAGAACGGTAATATCTGACGACACTGAATCGTATCTTGTGTAAGTTGTCGCATTCAAAGCTGTTACAAGCTTCAAAACTTCTTGAACAATGCATCCAGCCTCATCTGTACCAGCAAAATCAAGACCAATTGGCTTGAAAGTTCCACTGTCTGATTCAAAGACTACACTATACTTGTCAAGAATGTCTTCGTGTTGAGCAGCGAAGTCTTTAACACCCCAAAGTCCTGGCTCTTCAGAAGTCCAAAGAATAGCTTGAAGAGTTCTCTTTGGCGTAAGACCTAAAGCTTTAATAGCGGCTACAGCTGCAACAGAAACCATCACACCTCCTGCGTCATCCATAGCTCCTTGTCCGACATCCCAACTGTCAATGTGACCTGATACTGCCACGTATTCATCAGGGGATGTACCGCCTACAAGCTCTCCAATTACATTTCTTGAAGTTGTCAGTGGTAAATTGTAATCGAGCATTTTGAGATCAATCACGATTCGTTTTCCTGCATTCAAACATTTACTTTCAGCAAGTTAAACTAGAATTGATAATTTATGTCCACATTTTTGCTTTATATTTTTTTAATACCATCAGCCTGGAGTCGCCATAATAAACTTGCATCTTCTTTAGTGATACACGCTGTGGGAATGTGAGTGACATTTCCATAAGACTGTCCTCCAGTGTGAGGTGAGTCTACGCAATAATAAAATAATTTATTCTCACATTGCCCCATAAAACCGAGCTATCATCATAATATTTCATTATTTTCATTGTACCAAGGGAAAACGGTCCTACAGATTCAATCAGTGACGCCACAGCTCCATGCTGTGATGCCCTGGTTGCTCCTTGAGTCCTGTATACATTTGTCGCTCCGTAAGACCCAAGCCATCCTTGATTGTAAACAACAATCTTGCCTGCGACCTAATCAGTGGAGAGTCGATATATAGTTAGTTATAAAGACATGAAAGGAATTATCTTTTTTGACCCAGACAGTGCTAACAGACAACAATGTTTATAAACTGTTTGCTCATAGGTATACAGTCTGAAACTCAGACTGATGACTGATAATAATAGCACTGTGCATAAAGCATGCACTCAAAAAGACTGGAACTTAGGAAGTACTTGATCGATCATATCATGAAATATTGAGAGCAATAACTGACAATGAGATGGGACGAAATTTTACATTTGCAGCAGTTGCAACCTACCTCATTTCTTGCAGCCGCAGCATCCAATTCATCAAAACTCCTCACTACAATGACGTCGTGAGAGATGCCTTCTTCTGGAGTTCCAATGGTTGTGCCTAGGCCGAGAAGTCGAATATTCTTTTTGAAAGGAGAAACCATCTCAGCTTTTTCTTCTCCACTGAAAAGCAATGGGCACTAAGTCAGGATATGCAAACCATTTATAGAAATTAATAGAATGGTGCGTATTGGCAGCTTACCGAATCCAATGAGGAACAAGAGCTTGTTCTCCTCTGACATTATCAAAATTCATTTCATTCGTCATTATGTCAATCATGTGGTCAATAGAGTCTTCAAGATTCTGTTCCCCAGAAAGTCTAATTGGATACTCGTCAATGAGTCGGACCATCTCATTAAATGCCTTCCCTTTAAAGGGACCTTCCAAAATATAATTGATGATTTGAGTGGCAACAGGTTGATAGTTAGCGATTTCCTCTCTCAGTGCTGGTGAAATTAGAGTGTCGTCACAGACGGCTTGCTGCCTCGCACGTTCCTCAGAACTAATATCTTCCTTGAAGTTGACATTAGTTCCAGGTTCAGGCCGTGAAGGGAGAGTATTCGTTATCTTATATCTTGCAGCTCCTTGGACTAAGGATATCGTAAAAATAAACGCAGCTAATCTTAAGTAAGATCCCATGTTGAGAGATATCAATTATCCTTCCGGAATCCACGGATGCAAAAGTCAAAATGTCTCAATTTGTAGGATAAACGGCAGTATTGTGTCTCTTCTTTGATCGAGGTTAGTTCGTTTAGCACGGGTCATCAGAAATGAACTGATGAAGAATTAACAACTCAATGAGATTAATTTGTGGTGGAATGCTTCTTCTTATCTTTTCAATTGAGAGTGGATTAAAACTTCCAGCAAAATTGATAATGATGAAAGTTAGGGGTAAATATTATCCAATCCAAATATTACGCACAATAAATGAACGTTATTTCCCTGACTTTCATATCTCAGGAGTTGAATGTATTATACTTATACTTACTCGTTGCAACAATACTTTTATTAGAACTCAACCGAAATGAAGATAAACCCCGTATCACTTTTACATTGACAATGATGATTTCAAAGTTGCTAATCCCTGCTTTATACTTTACGCGTTGAGGTAAGCATTATGTATGCAAATGTAAATTGTATGTGAACCTGTGATTTTTATTTGTTCTTTCTTACATCATACAATATGAATATCGTTGATCCTCAGTAGTATTGCTTCACAATTGTAGAGTGTTTGCTTTTCATGTACTGACAATTAGACTTTTTATCAATTCTTTTAGTAATACTCGGAAAAATGAAGATATAAAATTGTCCATTGTACGAGTATATAGTCTTCAACTCTCATTTATCTAACACTATATCTTGAATAGCCTTTATATTTACATAAGAAATAGACAATCAGTCATCAATTTTCAAACAGGGCTGACATGATCTATGTGAATGATTTTGATTAACTAAATTAAAGAGTATATTAATGGGATCGCTTAATTCACGTAAGTATTTACACGAATCAATCTTAATCTGTGTGAAACTAGTCACAGTCTAACAATGAAATTTCTGAGTTCGTGTATTATCAAACATATTTCTGATAAGAGTTTATTGTAAACGATCGATCATTAATTAACTTGGCTAAACATTTAGTAACGATATTGCTATTTACTCACATCGTTCAGAAATTAGTACAGCATATAAGAATACATGTGTAAAAAATGCAATGAACCTCTAGCAAATATTAAAAAAGATTTATTTGCACATTGATACAATTAGCCTTCACTAAAAACGTGTTTACTGCGTTCACGTTTGCATGAGCTGAAAACCTTTAGTTGGACTGTTTAGGAAGAGTTACGCTCAAATCAGCAATGACATAGGATGATAGAGCCCAAACTGCAGTGCAAAGATCAAGATCACCTTTGCTTTCCACTGTCATTGTATCCCCTTCACTGTGATGATACCAAAAGTATTGACTATTTTGTGTGTTCAAACTCACTCCTGGAATTCCCTTTTCTATAAAGTATCCAATATCTGAGCCAACTTCTGGGAGCTTTCTATACATCGTGGCATTTATGGGAAGTAGCAGTTTCAAAACTTCTTTAAGAATACAACCAGCTTCATCTGTACCAGAGAAGTCTAATCCAACTGGTTTAAAAGTGCCAATGTCTGATTCAAAGACTGTGACAAACTTGTCCATCTCTGCGGCATGTTGTTTAATGTATCCTTGAACTCCAACGAGACCGAGTTCCTCAGTAGTCCATAAAATACTCCGAAGAGTTCTTCGTGGTCGTAGGTCTAAAAACTTGAGGAGTGCAAGAGCTTCTTGAGAAATTATCATTCCTCCCCCGTCATCCATCGCCCCTTGTCCTACGTCCCAGCTGTCAATGTGTCCTGAAATTACAACTACTTCGTCTGGCTTTTCCCGTCCAACTATTTCTCCAATGACATTTCTGGAAGTTGTGTCCGGTAGCATTGAGTCGTTCATTTTGAGAGTTATGACTAACTTTCGTCCTGTATAATTTGAAATTATATATGAAACGATTTGATAATGTACAGTAATTTTTGCAAATGTTTTAGTTTTAACGAACCCCGATTTTGAAGACGCATAAGTAGTTGTGCATCTTCTACTGCGATGCATGCTGTGGGAATCTTGGTGACATTAGGTTGATAAGTCTGCATACCAGTATGGGGCGAATTGATAGAAAATGGAGTGATGGATCGAATGAGTGTAGCCACTGCTCCAAACTTGGAAGCTTCCGATGCTCCACTTCCACGGTACTGAACGGTGTCCCCATAACTCACATAGTCTTCGTTATACACCACAATCTTCCCCTTGACCTGAATGTCATTAAAGGAATATCAATAAGTCAAACCAGGTTAATTTATAAGAATCAATTCGTAATAAAGCAATAGAATTATATTGTACTTGATCAGATTTAGATTTCAAGTCAGCAAAACTTGTGACAACGATTGCTTCCGCTGTAATTCCTTCAGGGGGTGTGCCCACGGAGTAGCCTAATCCTAACAAAGCTATTTTCTTTTTTCTCGGTTTAATTAATTCAGCACTTTCTTCGCCTCTAGAAGGAAGTCGATTGCTTGAAGTCAGGACTAAAAATATCAATCCTGATTACGAGATATAATTGCTCTTACCTGACCCAATGAGGAATCGGGACTTCTTCCCCATGTACATTCTCAAGATCATCTTGTATCATTTTTTCTATCATGAAATCGATCGCATTTTCTAAATTTTTTGATCCAGCGATTCTAGATCCAAACTCGTCAACAAAAAATGACAAGTCATTATAAGTCCTTCCTTTGAAATGTCCTTGCAAGACAGTTTTGAAAACTTGGTCGGCAATCGGGCTATAACTGGCTATTTCATCTTTCAGTTTTTGGCTTAAATTACACACTTCGTCTGTTTCGGGGCCATTTGTAATAGGTAAAGTTTTTTGTACTGTGTTGCTCCTACCACTACCACTAGTAATGTTTGCCTCCCTTTCGAGATCCGTGAAAGTCTTAAAATTCACATCATCGTCAATATCAATAGCACTGATCAATCCTCCTGTCACATCAATGAAACTTTTTTGTTTAAGAGGACTACTAGAAGAAAATAGAATCACTGAAAAGAATATCGTCAGAAATAATGCAGCCTGCTTGATCATTTTAAATTATTTATGACAAACAGCAGGGTCAGTCAAAAAAGAGCATTCGAACTTGGGATGATGATGATAAATGAAATTTATGAAACTATGAATTTATGAATAGATCTTCTTCTTCACCAAACTACTCTTATTATTAAATGCTCACAGTCACAAACAAGATTTCTTACATGCCAAGAATCTACATACAAATATGTAATTCTGCACATCTGGATCTGGAACATAGATTAATTAAAGTCAGCCGGTTACTCCTCTTAATCTTATTTGGACTCCAGCACAGATCTTGTCCATTGATATATCATGAGCCATATAGCAGTAGCTGTCACTGACCGAAACCATAGCAGACACCATGCACAGAGTCCTCAGCATTGATGACCATGATCATCATTCATAATATAAACAGGAAGGAATAGCTTGGACAAGTAGTACAAGCACTTAAATGCTACACAAGTCAAGAGTAGCTGTAGATGCATGCTAACATTGCTAACTGATCGTAACTTAACTATAAGTGACATGAATTAAGTACAGAACTGCATGTACAGTAATTAAGAGTTCATGAAACCATTTTTATTTTTCGTCTATTCTAGCGATAGTATAGACAACAATTAATTTATATGTTATACTTTAAACCATGCATACACATAGTTATAAATCTTTACAGTGCATTTTATACTCGTCAGACATCATCACTCGATGGTGTACGTTGCATGCGGAGTTAATTAGTTGGGAGGAATTTCCACACCCTCGAAGAATGGATGTTCCAGAGCAGCTTTGTCTGAAATCCGTCTGTAAGGATTAATCACGATCATTTTGCGTAGTAACTCGAAAAGCCTGTTGGTGTCCACATCTCCAATTTTCAGCTTGTAGACCTAAAACGATTGCACATCTTTGTCATTCTTTGTATTTGAGAGATAATTACTACAATTACAGTAAAAGTATTTTATAATAAAGCTTACATCCAGAGGCTGGACTTTCTCTCGTATCTTCTGTGTGTTCTCATTGTAGATGAGTGTACCCCGGGCATCAAAGCAATCGAATCTGGGTCTTCCGTGGTGAAGTGCCATGCTAGACAAAACAAATGTTCATTGTAGGGTATGAATTAAATAGTTTTCAGGTTTCAAAGTTTAGAAAGAAAACTTACTCCACAGGAATCTTAGTCTGTAAGACACTCTCTATCATGTAGTACTTTTCGAGTTCATTAGAACATTGGAACAAAATGAATCCAGTGTAGATTTCGAAGAAAGTGCATCCAACTGACCACATATCCGACTGAATGCACCAGTTGGTTCCAAAACTCATTTCAGGAGATCTGTACTGGACAGTGGTGGCTGTAACGATCCTGCCTCTCGGTTCAGTTTCAGTGCAACTGCCAAGGTCAATAAGCCGGATTTCTGTGTTCTTCATGACAATCTTTCCTTGGGATGTCATTTGGTAGGCTCCACTAAGGAATGCAACATTGCTTGGCTTGATATCATGATGGATAAGTCCACGACAATGGAGGAAGCTGGCTGCCTTCAGTATCTGACAATTGATTGACTTCACTTGGTTCATTTCGAAAATACTCCTCTTGTGAGATCCTCCTTGCACCTAGAAAAATACGAATCCCAAATTCCCAAGTTGAGTCACTGTAACTGTTTTAACTTTTAACTATTAAATGCCACAACTTACCAGTATGTCATACACCGTAGGACCAAGTAGCTCAAAGACAAAGCCCAAGTGAACTCCAATGACAAATGCCCCAGTCAACTTTACAACGTAACTGTAACATCGTAAACAATTGGGAATTTAAAAAACAGCTTTGTATGAAATGCCAATAAGAAAGCCAAGCTAAAAGCCACGCCAAACTAAAGCCACTCCTGAACAAACCTCTCTTCACCATTTTCCCTCATGTAGTTCGCTTTAAATAGAGCACCGAATTCTCGTCGGGCAAAAAGCATGTCCTTTGGTGTCGCATTGTCCAAAATTTTCATAGCTCGAAAGACCTTTTCCCTGAAAAAAATTATTATTAAAAATAGTTTCAATTTCTTCCAGGGCAAACATTTTATAAGTAGAGCTTACCTTTTATCCAAGACTTTGAAAACTTTCCCATACGAACCAGTTCCAATCGGCTCCAAGATAGAATCTGTAAAACAGTATGAGAAAGAAACTGTAAAAACCAGTTATTAATCTTACCAATTAAAATAGTTCGAAAACTGTCACTGGTAATATTACATCTGTTGTCAATCAAGATGCTAGGATCAATTACAGATTGTGAGCGTTCTTTGAAAGCTTTTTTTGAGATTCCTTTTCCCCCAAGTCCATCGAAATAGTTATTGATGAGTCCTGGGTCCCCTTGGGATTCCGGTCCATGACTTGTAAAGAAGTTCTTCAACAATTCCTTCTGCTCTGGCTCCAAGTTCGCCTCATCCATGGTATTAGACTGGACTGGAAACTTTATGAAGACAAGTGAATGCTGAAATGTAGACGAATATTTGGAGAGAAGTTACTAAAGACCTGGAGTGTCTGCTCGCCGTGGTTGATTGTCTAATTCCTTCTTCCGAATGTTTGGAACAATAGACTGGATGGTATTGTCGTAAAAGGACGAGTTAACACAAGTAAAAGTTACTACAAAGAAGAAAGGATTATTTGAATTTATGCCAATAACGTATGACTTGTATTTATCGAGTATGAGAAATTGACAAAGACAATAGGTAGGATGATAAAGAATATTACTCTTTACCTTAGTGCAGAGCAGTTAGATTTACATGATAATGAAAGGTAACGTAATGCTGCAGCCTTATTTAAGAAATGAATATGAATTTGTCAACTGAAATGTCGTGTCCGTGTTTATTTATTTTTACAGGGAAATTCATTTTAACGCTTAAAAATGGTAAAGGCATTTTAATACGCACATCAAAATTAAATGTTTTTAAGCTGTTGTTGGAAGGTTCTGCAAAGGCAGCTCTACTCCGATGTCTTTATTGACATCTTCGTTATTCTCTGGTTTCTCCATTGCGTCCAGCTCAGATTGAGACCACTTCTCTACTACAGCCGCAGCGTAGCAGTCTCCAAGAATGTTGTTTGTTGTCCTCATCCGATCACTAAATTATTAACAAATATTAACACAATAGTACTTAATTGTACGGAATGTGACTTAAAATCTGAATTTGACTCACACAAACCAATCGATTGCGAGAAGAAGACCGACGTCATGGACTGGAGCATCGATAGCATTTAGTACTATAAAAATTAGAGTCAAGCTGGCACTTGGAACTCCAACGGATGCGATGCTTACAGCAACTGCTGAAATACTGCACAAACAATACAGAAACTTGGAAATATTAACTGCGTGTTAGAAAAATTCACAAGCTGAAGCTCACCATATATTAATGTAGTCTCCCAAGTCTAGGGAGATCGCATTCATTTGTGCAATGAATACTGAAGCTAGTGCGATGAATAAAGCTGTTCCATCCATGTTAACCGTTACTCCGATTGGAACTACAAATCTTGAGACTCTGGAATCAACATGAACTTTCTCGTCGAGGCATTGTAAGGTTACAGGCATGGCGATTGTCCTGAACATAAAAATAATAGGAGAATGAAATTGTGAATCCCGAATAAGAGTCGCGTCATAATTTTCATTACGATGAATCCACAGCAAATCCAGTGATTGCAGCAGGTAGCACTCCCAGATAGAATTTGAAGGGATTTTTCTTAACTACAGCCAAATAAATCAGTTGCATCAATATGAGTTGGTAAATAGCCAGCCCAAACGCTACTGTTAGGATGAAGATGAGCAAAGATGACATCAGCGTCCCGACATCTTTGACTTCCAAAACTTTGGAGCA
>Ga0194135_10001196_pt1 | contig 15283 bp, 15 predicted proteins | sample LitLau_LLRF_2013_FD_134024 | JGI IMG/M metagenome (GOLD analysis project Ga0194135, IMG submission 134024) | Freshwater sediment microbial communities in response to fracking from North America - Little Laurel Run_MetaG_LLRF_2013 (version 2) | ecosystem: Environmental > Aquatic > Freshwater >...
AATTTAGTAATTTATTATTTAAAGTATTCAACAAGCCACCAATTGTTAACAAAAACCTAAATGCAACACCAGAGGAGGAATAATCATTAAATCCTGAATTGTGTGGGGTGGAAGACGCTCCTCCAATTACCTGTTGCGTCCCTACTTCTACTTCGCATTCAGTTGTTCTGTACTTGCATACAGCATTACCGTTTGGTAATTCCGTGCATCTTGAGTCTCCAATGCACCTGTCCTTAACTATATCACAAGGGGTGCATACCAAGCGAACACAGCTTCCCATATTCTCGTCAAAGATTTCACCAAGCGGACATTGACACTTCTCAAGGATGCATCGCAGAAAAGTTTCTTGCTTACATTCTGGAGAGCCTCCCAAGTTGTTGGAAATGCAACGTGACCCGTATGAGAGTTGACATTGTCCGGATTCTGACCCGACATAATTTATTGTACATCGACAGATCCCGTTCTCACAAACAGCATGGCGTACGCATAAATCCGAATTTTCTTCCTCGCAAGTTTGGGAAACCTTAATCCGACAAAGGCCCGATTTAGGATCATAGATGGCATCATTTGAACAGCTACCCAGTGGTCCCCGTTCACACGCCGTGGAGTTGGGATTGAATGTTGTCCCACTTCCACAAGTACATGTCGTCGCCACCTCCCGTGAGGGTAGACATTGTAAATTTCTACCAGGCGCACATCCGTTAAGAACGTCACAGGGAGATCCATACAATGGTAGGCAAGACGAGGAATCAATGGTTTTAAATCCCTCCGAGCAGATGCATTTTCCAAAATCGGTTGAATCAGGAACGCAGCTCGCGTTGCTAACGCAAGGGGGTGAAATTCCATATCCGAAAAGTTCACAGCGTTCGCCTGGCCTTGCCAGACAAGTCCCTGGAGAACAGGTTGTTGGAATTTAGTTTTTTGCGGAAATACGTGAAATTAAATTTAAAAAAAAAATACTACCAGAAACATTGTCGTAAATTTGCTCATTGTCATTGGCACAAGTGCATCGATTCCATCCGATGTTACACCGCAAAAATTTTTCGGGATTACAATAAATTCCACGCTTTCCACAATCAGCACCATAGTTTAGTCGACATTCTCCGAAGCTGGTTTTGGAAAACTGGTCTAAGTTACAAGAACACTTTCGCGATAGTTTATCGCAGTGAGCGTTAGAAACGCAAGAATATATATTGGAACAGTCTGACCCGACCAGAGTCGCACAAGTTTTCTGAATCTTGTCATAAGTCTGATTCAATGCACATGCACAGAAACCATCTTGACACAGATTCTCTAGCCCACAGTTTTCATGAGCTATGCACTGTGTACCGGTTCGGTGAAAGGATTCGGTGTATCTCCCAGTGATACTCGGAATATTAGAAATAGTTAATAGAATTTTCAGGAAAAATATACCTGTTTCCATATTACACTTTGAAATATTTTAAAAAACCTTATTCTCGTCAATAATACGTTTGAAATTACGCCTTATGTGAAAGTGGAGGTATTAAAACTGAAATCGATTTATGGATCAATTGTTAACAGAAGATAATCACAATCTGAGCGTTAGTAATTGATTAGATCAAAATTGTTTACTTTTGCCAAGTTTGCTGTCGGTCGTAGTCGTACTTTTCTCCATTTTACTTAAACGAATACTGTAGACTGGGAGGGAAATCGTTATAGGAAGCGATCCTTCACCAACAAATTAGCAATGTGTCAGTTCAAGATAACTCACATTTCCAGAAAGTACAAAATTACTTACTGCGTAGCAACGTATGATACTTTGCCTCCTCTCAACTGACGATACTTTCCAACTTGGAGCCCTCCTTGACTAATCGTGATCGCTGTATCTGGTTCTTCACACTTTTGACAACTAATTTTAATAATTAATAATCGTGTATAGGATTAGTTAATGCAAGGAATATTATTTATACAGAATATTTGAAGTAGAGCGTAATTTTTAATCTGGTGGTATTCTATTCTTCATCACTGATGGCTGTTTTGTAAGGTTTCCTTGGGGAGTTGGGTAAGAGTAGTTGAGGCAGAACGATTGTATTCTTCTATTGCCTTGAATATGGAACTGATTTCGGAAGTTGTGAATTCTTTCAGAATCTCTCTCGAATCTTCGCATAATATGTACACAAGCTTACGCATGGTAGTCAACGAATTTTGCTCAGTAATGAGTTTGATGAGAACGAAAACGACCTGGAATTTAAGAAATTATAACTCGATTCCGCCAATTACTTTTTATTTAATACTAAAAATGTTTAAAAAGTAAAACAAAAATACCTTTGGGAGTAAGATTCTTCTCACAGCCTTGACGCTGTTGAATTCGTCCTCATTCGTTGGGGTGACGCAGTCGACGAGCCATCCATTAGGAAACTTGAGGACGGAAAAGAACTTCTCAATGCAGTTCTTGAGGTGATGGTTAATGGCCTTCCGCCATTTCTCCTCCGACATCTTCAAGTCCGAGTGTTTCTTTTCCTGTAGTGTTCGCTCAGCAATATTGTTAATCTCAGGAAAGGAAAAATTCATATCCTCAGTTCTCGGTTGTTGGGTCAGGGATCGCTGCCACAAAAGAAGAGAATCCTCCGCTTCCTATTGGCGTAAATATAATCGTTTGTTAATCTTTAACGAAGAAATCAAATGGAAATATTCCTACATTTCTGAATTTTGAAATTTTTACCAAATAAACTTTGTAACAGTAATATTCCCGGATAAGAGTATCGTCATAGTCCTCAGAAAGGGAAAGGACTTCGGTGATGCAGCTGTCGTTTATCTGAGTGTGTAAATTTTAGGGATTAAACTGGCTGATAATACTGATTTCAATATTTTTATATTTTAACATGAACCTGGCGAATGAGTTTGCTGCATTTGGGGAGATCACTCAATATGAGGTGCATCCTGGTAATCGTTATTGAATTTCGTAAAAACGATAACATGACGTCCCTGGAGTCTGGGACTAATTGGTAGCAAGAAGTGATCCAAAAGAGGCTCTCCACATCAAAGTTTTCCTGCGTATCACGAAGTTTTGCCACGATAGCGTTGGCAGTGCCCAAAACGTCAAGGTTATTGACGTGCGCTGCTTGCATGAACACTTCGATGACACTCCGATCGCTCTCGACATCCGGACGGATTTGCTCAACCATAACTGGAATCTGCTTTTCTGCTGAGAGTTTCTCAACGTAGAATGGAATGCATTCAAGCTTCCCTTCCCGGACGAGTACCTTTGTATTAGTGTGTTTAAAAAAAACTTAATAAAGCAGAACAATAACAAAGAAGACAGTTGGGTTTTAATTTTACCTTGATATAAGCCTCCGTGCAGATGTTCATTAAATCCTCTTCACAGGCTAGCCCAACAATCCCGAAAGCCAACAGAAGGTGCGTGAGGAATCGCATCAAATGACCCCTGCCAGCAGTATATTCGTCATTTGCCCTGAGAGTGAGACAGAATAAAGTAACTTCTAAAAATCCAATGGCTACAAAAAACCTAAGGTCTTACAATAGTTTGGTCAACCCTTCTCTCAAACTAGCGAGGAGTCCTTCGATGTCGTCTGTGATAACGTGTTTCTGCACCAACTGGAAAACCTTGAGGGTGTTCCTCACAAAGTCAGTTCCGCCCACCTCAACTAGCTCCATGCATTCGGAAAGGGAAGTGTCTTGAGCCCAATATTCATCTGTCATTGGAACTAAATCTGCATTACTCAATCTTCGCAATTCTCCTTCTATACGGACGTCATACATAATCTTCAGGTAAGCCCATAGCTAAAATGAAACGCAAAATCAGAATCACTTCCTGCTAAAATACAAAAAAAAAATTGTATGCATCTACTATCTTGATCTCCTTCTACCTTATCCTCCCAATTTGTAGCGACATCAAGAATTGCCTTTCGGTGGCCACATAGTGCTCCAAGTGCAGCTCTGGCATATTTTGACAAACCATTCATCTCACAAACTTCGAACGCGGTGCACTTCCACATATCACGCTCAGCATTTCCGAGGATACCAAACGTCTGGGAAGTTGGACTTGAAGTGTTCGTCGTGTGATTCATGTTTACTGCATCGTTAGTAGATTCAATGTCGTCATAAGCTGTTATGTCTCCTCTTGTTAAATCCGACTCCAGATTCAACGGCATCTTCTCACTGTACCAAAAACCATTTAGCATTGCAGCCGTAGCCACGTGTCCAGACTCGAAAAGAAATTCAACTGCCTTCTCAACCCGGCCAGATCGAACGTAGTAATAGGCTCCCCTCATTACTTTGGCATCTTCCTCCTGTAAAATTGTACAATATGAATAATTCTTTGCTAGCCCTAAAAGACCATTCGCCAACTATTGGGTTCGCAGTTATTGCACATTACACGCAGAACTTACGGAATCAAATGGATGAATCTCCTTTCCCTCTCGATAACAAGCATCTGGATCCATATGCGAAACTAGAGGCTTTGTAATGTTGACTCCCAATTTCTGGTCTCTCTGAAATTTTACAAATAAATAAATATAAAATTTGGCCTTAATTTAAAAATGTGCGTTAAACTGGAGCCCCCACTATTCTAACCTTCAGTGTGTCAAGAGTCTGTTCCCAGTTGATAAATTTTTCGAGTAAATCCGGCTCCGGTTGTTTAGCGACGTTGGATTCTAACCACTCCAAGATAAGCCTCACCTGTAGACAACACGGTAAATGTGTGGTGAAATCAATTCATCAAAGTGCATCAAAAACATTCACTATTACTGTGCCCTGCCCTACCTCTTTTACAGCTGGATTCCTCTCAGTTATGAGATAAACTGAAGATTTTTCGTCGGTGACGTCTACTTCTGGATTATCCATTACCATAGGCAACTCATCGCTCCCTGCCCTTTCTGCTAATCGGAAGTAGTACAGGATTGATATAAGACTCCAAGTCTCCTGCTCCAGGTCCACGAAGGCTTTTATCTAAAAAGCAAAATTAACTAAAATAAATCCGCCTCGCATTTATAGGCCTGACTACGTAAACAACTTACCTCGTTTAGTAGGTCCGGAGTTAAATCCAGTCCGGGCTGATTTAGATCCTCCAGTGGTTCAGTTCTGAGATGTTGAATCCACTCGGTGATGACCTCAAACACTTTATACCTTGAATCCATGCACTGGACAGATAGAACGAATTTGTCGTGAAGTGTATCCATGGTTTGTGAGATGTTGTTTTGTTGCCCTGAAATTAAAATTTCAATAATCAGCCATTAGAAGACCGTAAAACAGCAGCTGAATAGCCTGTGAAATCTCCTACTTTAACTTTTTTTGTGAGGTTTTGACTGTTTTTTGTGAGGTTAGGTTCACAAAAACAGTCAAAGTATGAGATTTCACGGGCTCTTCAGCTGCTGTTTTACGGTCTAGTTCAGCCATTCAGTGATTCATAGGAGACACAACGTAAGTCCCAAGGACGTCTAGGTCAGGTAATGTTCAAAGCCCCGTATAATCACAGAGGACGGGTTGGGGTTATATTTAACTTACCTCTTATCTTTGAATCTCAATTAAGTTTGTAACGCTTTATCGCCGCCGCGGTCCGTTATTGTTACAGGTTGTTGTGGTTGTGTGGCCTGTGGCGGTGGCCAAACAGTAAAGTTTGATTTTTGAATTTCTACTTCGGTATTATTGAATTTGTTTGCGGTTTTCTTTGCCGCCGCCGTCGTCGTCGCGTCTGCTTCGTCTTCGTAGATGGGATTGGGGCACGCTAAGATTTTTTCTTATAAGGATGAGATTTCGCTGGCAATGAATTTACATTTTAATTTCCTTCGTAAAAATCACACCTACACTAATCTCGTCGGGAAAGTCTTTGACGAAGATGCCAGCCAACATGGAACTCATTTAGGATAAGTTGAAAATTTTAAATGGTTATCATTCTTACATCTGCGGCATCTTTTGCATTGCAATGTCTGGACTTCGGAGTTTTTCCTTTCTGGATTGAATAAAATATCATGATACTGACCCCACTGTTTTAAATCATTCGGCCCAAAGTAAAATAGTTTCTAAAACAATCGGGTATTTTAATCGTATTTGCACACCACATCGCTATAAGTGGTCGTGTTTCGACTTTCGAGGCTTTTTTTCATTTATTAGCATATCATTGGGATTTAAAAAAAATGAACTCTGCTTTCTCCAAACTGCCAATACGAAATCATTTCCCGAAATGACCACGATGCGATGGTTTGCTTGTTCATTGTTTGTGTTTTGAGTGAGTTACCTGGTTACTTACCACTACTGTATAACGCAAAGACCAACACAGCTATATTCGAATTCGCATCCCACACGCAATCATAGAAAAAAGTTGGTTCCGTTCCGCATGGCAGGAACAAAACAAATTTTGCTTTGAGTCTTCTGTGAATTACTATGACGTAATACAGCTTTTAATGGACCGTCTTTCATGGAATAATTTATAGAGATGAGATGATGAGCAATACTTACCCCTTCCTATAGTTGTTTCTTTGTTAAAAACGCAGCAATACCAGTTTTTTTCCGTAAGGAACGAGTAACATCAACATCTCATCTCCAAGGTATATAGAATATAATAGATTCTCATCTCTGACTTCATGTCCCCAGTTCTATTCTATCCATCCGCTTGGTTCTTGTTGATATCACTCCCCATACATAAATTCCATATTCCAGTTTTCCATAACTGAACTTATATTTAATCTTATTTAAAAAATAAGGTTTCTCTTTATAGAAAGCCACGAATGAATTGTATGAGTGGAAAATCGTTAAACCATTGAAATGAAGAAATCAGAGGCCAATAACGTCAGTACCGACCCTTTTATGTTTACACCAGCCCTGTCTCACGTATGTAAGGATAGCTGCCTCCACAGAGTAGCTCAAGTTGGAGATTCGTCGAAATTTTCAAACTTTGTTACTTCAATGAAGAGAGGCGACGGAGAAGTGAATGCCGTGGATGAAAATGGACGGACTGCTCTACATTGGCTGAATTCAATTAGTGAGTCACTTTAGAAAAAAAAAACAAGCGGGCCCTAAGTCCAGCCAGGTAACTTCTCTTACGTATTCCAGAATGCAGTTGTGAACATTGTTTGGATCAAGCAGAAGACTGTGTTAAGTGCCTGCTCGGCACCAGTGACGAACTTGACATAAATTGCCAGGACTCTGAAGGAAACACGCCGCTTCACCTAGCTATTCAATACGGGAATACAAGATGTGCGAAACTTCTCCTAGCCAATGGAGCCGATGTCTCTATCAAGTAAAAAGATTTTGATTACCCAGTTCTCATATTCTAGAATTAGTCGAATGTGTGATTCTTTTCAATTTCAATAGAAATAACGATGGCCAGGAAGCGTTGGAATTAATCGCGAAAGAATCTCCAGAAATAATGGTCACTGTCCTCAACCGTGCCGTCAACGTTGAAAAGTTTTATCCAAACAGCAAGGATTGTGTTCTTCGTCTTCAATTTAGGTGAATTCAGTTGAAAATAGAAATGCAAACGTTATTGGTAATTACAATAATGTGCAAACTATTGTTTGGATTGCAGCGCAGTAACAGGTTATCCAGATTCAACAAATTCTTCCGGCACTCCATTTACTCGGGAGCTTTCCCTTCTGAAGTCTGTACTAAAGACCAGCAAGATCTCAAGGCAGATGATACTTACTCACCCACTGGTCGTCCTTTTTCTGGATCAAAAATGGCGGCGTATCAGGAAGTATTACTTCTTGCTCTTTTTCTGTTACGTAAGGAAGTAATCTGTGTCTAGTTAGGCTACAAGTTACGAGTCGTTGCATATTGGATTATTTTATAGCTATTCTGGCTCTTGTCCTACACCAGTTTTATCATCAAAGTGTATCTCATCAGTTGTCCTTGCGAATATTTTTCAAAAGAAGTTATGAAATCGAAATCGACCACTCCTGGAAAATTATTTGAAGAGTTTGGAGGAAATGAGGCAAAGGAAGACTTGAATAATCGATGTCATCTTGAGACTGGGTTCACCGTCGGGGCCTGCACTGTAATTCTTTTGACGTTTGTGATGACAGTGAATGAAATTTTAAAAATAGTTACAATGCCATGGCTCTACCTTAAAAATAAGTTGAATTTTGGATCCTGGGTACTAATTTTTATGGTAACTCTAACCACGGGCCCTGTCATCATGGAAAAAAATAGTAAATTGGAACCGTGGCAATATCAAGCAGCTGCAGTAAGTCATTTCTCCTGAAATATTATTTATTCATTTGAAATTAGCATAAATGCGTCGTGTTTTGACCTAGAAATTTCTTTTAAGCTGGCTATATTCCTTTCTTGGGCCTTCATATTACGGCAGCTTGGGACGTTCCCATCACTTGGAAGATATGTTGAGATACTTGGACACGTATGCTACATTTACTAATAACTAATCAGCTTAGTCTCATTATTTACGTCAAGAGAAAGCCATTTTTGTTTGTCGAAAACAGGTTCTGAAAAACTTTGGGCTCTCCATGCTTACGTTTTCATCTTTATTCATGGCATTTGCTCTTTCATTTAATATTTTGTTTCCTGGGGTAAGCAAACAAGGTAATTATTAATGAATCCGAAAACTTCTCCATCCACATCATTTGTTTTCCAGACGGAGACTTTTTCTAACTTCTTCTTCGCCATCTTGAAATGTATTGTCATGTTCACTGGGGAAGTGGATTACCAGGATATGTTTTACGATAAAGAAAAGGATGCAACTACTGGACCAGTCGTGGGACATATTTTATACGCCGCATTCGTATTAATTGTAAGCATTTTAGACCACGATGAACCTCCTGCAGATTCAATTAAATAACGTCTAGTTCCATTTCCTTTATAATAAATATAGGTAGCAATTGTTCTTATGAATCTTCTTGTCGGATTGACCGTCAGCGACATTCAGGTGAGGATATGCACAACCATGAAAAATTTTAAGTTACCTTGTTGGAGATAATTGAGCGTCATTCCTAATCAATAACCATCCCAATTTACTTGGCAGACATTACAGGAGGAAGCAGAACTAACGCGATTATTTCGGCAAGTTAGTGAAATGTTGAGTTTAGAATCAGCTTGCTTCTCAAATAAGTTTCCGCGACCCTTAAATCGCTTCTTCCAAGGAATGATCTCAGTCACCGGTCATAACAAAAAAGATTCAGAGTCGATCAAGGAAAGGTGTGAAGAATCAGAACCATTATTACACAAGTATACATAGAAAACTGCACTATTATAAAATAGTGAGGTTGTTTATTAATTATGTGTCCATTTTATAGCTCAATGTTGATTCGTCCAAATGATCCGTCAGAGAAACTCGTCTCGAAACCGCTCAAGGAAGCGATGCTTCGGATTGCTATTGGGAATTACCATCGTCCAACTCGCAGCCACGCATCATAGATTCCCGCTTATTATTCCAAGATTTACGTTAGCATAGTCAGAAATAAAGAAATATACGATTTTGTTGGCTAAGCTTACACCGAATCCGAACTCAAAGATTATCTAACCCTGCATTTATTGGGGAAGCATGAAAAACGGAACACAAAATGTCCGAGCATGTGTTTCCGGAAGAAAATTGTGGCTTGAAGCTTGTTCCTGCTGATTTTCCTTAGAATGGTTTTTAATTTGAATAGATTGCAGTGCAGTCGTGCATTGTAATAATTGAAACTCAAAAACAACTGTTTGCGCGTAGAACTTCCTACTGATAAAGTGGACAATTTTTGCTTACTGTAATACTAATTAGTCTCATAGTGCCATGATACTTCAGTACTTGAGGGGAATTAGGAGATAAACTAAACGCTTCTTGTTTATGTGAGGACTTGAATAGGGATTCCTTTGAAATCTGGAATGGTTCAGAACAGAATGATGAGAGATAAGCCAAGTAAAAAAGTAATTAATGTTAAACTTCTTCCATGCGAGCAAATCGCTGAAACAATGGGTGTACAATCAGAGCAGTTAAGCAAATTTACTCACCTCCCGAAACAACAGTTTATTCGTGTGTATGTGCTGGAACAAGTGCGGTGCAAGTCCAAGTTCTTATCTCCTTGTCAGTTTAGTGTAAACCAGAATAATATTGCAAATTGCATCGGCAAGTGATACTGATACTAGTTACTGATTTCAAAATCCAGAAGCACGCCCTGCGACTGGGAGAAGGGTTTAAATATTCAGAGAGTACTATTGTACTTGAACTGAACATATCAAAATACTCGTGTAATTCAGTGGCTTCGCAAAAATCGATACAAGCAAGCATTCCAATTCCAACAGAAATAATGATCATCAACATCAGGATTAGAAATCCCAAAAGTATCATTAACAATAATAGCATAGAAAAATAAAAATTTTTAAATTCATTGCACGGGTCCGGTGGATTAACGTTCCAGCCTAGAAATGAGTCTCAAAGGGAAGAAATCGGTAGGACTGCTTGGAAATGATTTGACTGTGAATGTTCAGCGTTCAAGGAATGATTGTTCGGCGAGTAATGGGATCCCTCCAGTTCCAACATCCAGCCCACACCCACCGGATCGGTTGAATCGAACAAGGCCAAAAACGAACCGAACAAGTTTTAAATACCCCGAAATTGTGATAAATAGTAAAGCTCAGAGTGCCAAGTTTAGATGGGGATCATATTACAACAATGGATCTTCGGAACAAGCGAGTTTATTCGACGATGATCAAGCTGGCGGGAAGCACGTGTGTTTGGACAAATGTGCTAGTTTGAGCACGCCGCTTCATGAAGCTGCTAAAGATGGAAATTCAGAGCGGGTAGAGATGCTGTTGGATAACATTGAAGTGAACCCTAATGCACGGGACTGCTTAGGAAGGACGCCTCTACATTATGCAGTTAAAGGAGGTTTGTCCAAAACTAGTGGAACTTAACACACTTGGCTTGATTGGTTTAAATTTCAGATTGTAATTGTGACTCTTGTATTGCGAACGCTGCAAGCTGCGTTAATCTCATTGTCAAGTGCCCAAGAACTGACATTAATATCCAGGACCACAATGGAGAAACGCCCCTTCATCTAGCCGCTGAAAACCAAGCCACCAAAGCCGCTGAGGTAAGTTGTGCACAAATGAGAAAGTAATAAATTATTTATTGATTATTGATTATGATTAAAATATATTTTCTAACATAAATGGTAATCTGATGAAGGTCCTTCTTTATAATGGAGCAGATGTGTCCATCAAGTAAGACATTTCAATTATACCATTACTTCTTTCTTTTCTAAACACGCAAAAATTGCAGACAACTTTACACGTCATCATTTTTGACAATTCCAATTTTCATACTCCAGATCAAAGAGTGGAGTGAAAGCAGTAAAGTTGATGGTAGAAAAAATCCCGGACGCCATGGAATGCTTGCTAACACGGGCAGTTTCAATAGTAAAGTACGACGCATCCAATGCCAAATGCGAAGTCAAAATGGACTTTGGGTTAGTTTAGATGAGGCTTACTTCATAAATCCAAAGAACTGAATTCAATTAATTCCTAAGCACTAAATTAAAATGCATTGTCATGATTATTCAGAGCAATTGTTGGATACGAGCTTAAGTTAAATTCTCGGGATAGTGGCCGAGGCAAAACGCCTCCGGTGACAGACTCAACACGAAAAAGTTATCGCAAGGAAACTCAACTTTTAACGCTTATCCACGAATCCGGAAATCGAAGTTCTCGGAAGAAGATCCTGACGCATCCCTTGATTGCCATCTTTCTGTACAAAAAATGGAGATGCGTTCGTCCATTATTCTGGGCCATGATCCTTTTTCATGTAAGACTTAAAATCTCCATTTTGAAAGTATTTAAAATTGAAATGTAGGACAGTGTTGATTTCTACGAAGCTGTTAGACTAATCCGCCTTTCCTAATAGTCGGCGTTGTTAGTCCTCTATACGCTCTACATTTTGGACGTTTACGTGATCAGTTGTCCTTATCGACCAAAAATTACTGAACCAGCACACGTCAAGGCAGCAAAAGCAGCAGGAATCAAGGAAGGATTCATAACCAATTCTAACGAGACCATACGAGCCGAGTATATCAAATTCTCCTGGTTCCAATTTTCTCCACAACTGAACCTAAAGCAAATTGAACTGGGCAAGTGGACGTGAACGCTTACGATGACAGTTGGGAATGAGATCAACGTCCTTAACTATTCTATATGACTCTGCTTATAGGAATCCTTGGGAATAATATCGAGTGTATCCTTGAAATTGGTCCCACGGTGAAATCAATTCTCCTACTAACTCTCACCACTCTCATGACCTTCAACGAACTCTTCGTAATGTTGCCGTCTCCGTTATTATACTGGAAAGCCACCAGCAATCAGTTCCAGTGGGCATACTTTCTCCTGATATATCTCACGGCATGGCCTGTATTCATGGAATCACCCAATATTTCCTTTTGGCAATATCAGGCTGCAGCGGTAATTAAAAAAAATCAATCCTCCCTTAACATTAATGTGGTTTAGTCGACAACCCTCTGATAATTCACCATTTTATAGTTTGGGCTCTTCCTGGCCTGGTCAATGATGTTGTTTCAAATTGCAAAATTTCCCAAACTAGGCCTCTATGTCGAAATTCTATCGCAGGTGATGTGCACCTTAAGCATACCAATATCACCACCAGCGTTAAAAATCTCTTATTAATCAATAGGTGCTGAAAAATTTCGGATTCTTTATGCTCACATACGCGTCCATCCTAATTGCATTTGCTCTTGCCTTTTGTGTCCTATTCCCTGGGGTAAAGAAATAAACCACTAAATTTAAAAATCTATATGGACATTTGTAAGCACAAAACAATGGCTTTCCAGAACGCTGCTTACTCGTCCATTCCACTTGCAATTCTGAAAGGTTAAATTCAATAATGAAACGAATTCAATGGTAGAGGAAGGCTCTCATTATTCTAAATTTCAGTGATGATGCTGATGGTTGGAGAAGTGGATTATGAAAACCTTTTTTATGGGGAAGAGTATGCCATTTCAGCGATTGAAACCAAATTAAATTAATGAAGGTTGAGATTCGACTGGTATTTTTCTAATCTTGATTTTGTTTGATAGGGAAAGCCCGGTTGATGACCTTTTCGTACGAATACCATCATGTCACGCTATTAGAAATTATGTTGGATGTTGGAATTATGATTGAACTGATGGAATTTCTTTTCTTATAGTATCCAGTGACGGGTCATGTCCTCTACGGCTTGTTTGTAATAATGATAACAATTGTGCTCATGAATCTCCTTGTAGGATTAACAGTCAGTGACATCCAGGTAAAGAGTCCATCCACTTGCACACAATTTGAATTTAGTAAATAATGGATTGCGATAGATTGCTCACTTTTGTGTTAAGGGACTACAAAAAGACGCGGAAGTAACACGCCTATCGCGTCAAATAAGTGAAATCTCCCAACTGGAATCCTTTGTCTTCTCTAAGGTAAATTTATTTTATTTATTCCTGCCGATTTGAATTTATAATGACCTCTTATAAACTGATTTTAAGTTATCTAAACTCTCCTTTCTCTAAAGCGACTCCAGTCAATTTTTCCAGGACGCTTGGGCTCATACCTCCGAGACAGGATTCTAGTTGTGCGTGATGCCAAGCACTCGGGGACTCCACCCTCAACCACAGCAGACATACCATCGGTTGACAGGTCTGGAAACACTAAAATCCCAACAGAGGAAGGAAGCAGAAGTGGAACTCAATTAATTCTTTATGATTAAAATCCCATACAGTTGCTGCTTTACAATATTCCCAAATGACCCACATGACAAATCCGTTCCTGAGTTTTTGAAAGCGAGCATTTTGCGTGTAGCGGAATCAAGGCATCGTATAAACAGAACAAACCAGTGCAAGAATCAATACCCCAGGGAAGCCTATGCGGCGGAAATGAGTCCAGTGCTGGATGAACCACGCTCACTTTATACTCATCTCGGTCTCCCATTGCCACACTCATTACTCAATCCATCATCTACACACTCCCTCTTCGTCCCACACGTCCAGTTAGGCCCTGAGGACACGAACTATATCGGACAGAGTTATGGGAGGCGGAATATGACGACTGAAGACATTCCGAGACCGACGCCCTTTGTCCCACGCATCCAGTTGGACCCCGGGAGCACGAACAATATCGGACAGAATTATGGAAAGCGGAATATGTCAACTGAAGACATTTCGAGACCGTCCCTGTTCGTCCCACGCATCCAGGTGGACCCTGAGAACACGAACATGATCGGACAGAATTATGGAAGACGGCATATGTCTACTGATGACATTCCCAGACCGAGGCGGAAGAGTTCCAGCGGAAGCTTCCAGTACGACTACTTTTCAAAGAAGCTGGAGGATAAAATTATGGATCGAATGAAGATCCAAATGGATGCCTTGTATCAAAAACTAGAAGAGAAAATTAATGAAATGAAATAGGTTCTTTTAATTAATTACTGTACAAAACCCAGAGTATCGGACTAACAATATTAATTAAATGAAACCCGTTAGGCCTTTCTTCTTCTTTTCCCTGCGAGCCATTCATCAATGACTGACTCGTCATAGTATTTGTTGTATTTCATGTATCCTGGTCTCTGTGTGGGCTCCGGATCAATGGGGGTTTTAAGAATACCTAAAAGAAAAAGAATTAGAGTAGTCTTCACGGCCTGGTAAAGCGTTACATGTTTTTGAAACTCGAACCTGCTAGTTTGGCCATTTGGATCAAATAATTCATTCGTCTTTGCTGTTGACCGCACAAACCGGTTACTTTTCGTTGTAACAAATTACCGGATGGATCCAAGAACTGCTGAAGGATAAGCACATCCTGCAAAATTAAAAAGAACTTCGGTGATAAAAGTGGTAGCAAAGTTACTGTTTTCCATTTAAACATTAGGGGTCGTGGGGATTTTACACTAACTCTCTAGTCTTGATCTGCTGGGTCCTACTCTTACCGTATGCTTCACTTCAACGCCCAAACTACATAGAGGGCAAGGTTTGGATTTAGAATCTTGATTTGTAACATACTGGGGGTCGAGATAGCCAGCCTGTTGTAATTTCTCAAAGTTGACCATGTTCTTTTCACGTGGAGAAGTGACTTGCGTGCCTTCAATGGTTATTGTTTTTCCATCTGATGAGGTATGCTGGACGACTAGGAACGAATTAAGTAATGAATAACGGTAAAGTAACTGACACAAATTTACTAGCCAGAGTCAATTTCGTGTCAAGCTCTGCCAACCAGCACATATACCCAATTCGAACTTACTTTCTTTCAGGAGCCGCGCATTTGTCATGCAAAGCTGTCTGTCAGGAGGAATGAATAATTTAATTCTGCTCCCCAGCAATCCGCGGTTGAAACGAAACAACTTCCTTCC
>Ga0194135_10001197_pt1 | contig 15282 bp, 16 predicted proteins | sample LitLau_LLRF_2013_FD_134024 | JGI IMG/M metagenome (GOLD analysis project Ga0194135, IMG submission 134024) | Freshwater sediment microbial communities in response to fracking from North America - Little Laurel Run_MetaG_LLRF_2013 (version 2) | ecosystem: Environmental > Aquatic > Freshwater >...
CGACGTCGCCATACACCAGCGCGCCGGTGGTCACCATCTCGGTGTACAGCCAGGTGTGCTTGCTGATATGGCGGTGGAACACGCGGCAGTGGCGGTCGGTCCAGTCCATCATCGGCGCCACGCAGAAGCGCCAGGGATTCGGATTGCTCGTGTTTGCCGCGGCAGGTCCGCCGCTTTCTCGCTGTAACGACACCGGTGTATTCCTTGTGCGGATGCTGGCTTGCGCGGATTCGGTCCGTGCGGATTGGAATGCGCCAGCGGGATATTGTCGGTCCTGCCCCGAATAATGAACAGACCTCCAGTCCGGGCAATTGTTTCGCGGGGACATTCGACGAATGATTTCGGTACACGGAACGGCGTCAAAGCGATGCTAAGCTGCCTCGTCCTCCCGGAATCCGCCCCGAAATGCGCAACATCCTCGCCGCGATCCCCCTGTTGCTGCTCGCCTTCGTTGCCGATGCAGCCGACCAGTCGCTCTGGGAGAAATCGACCCTGAACCAGGTACTCAAGCGCGGGGAACTCCGTGTCGGCATGGAAGCCGGCTACCTGCCGTTCGAGATGCGCGACAAGAAGGGCGACATCATCGGTTTCGATGTCGATCTCGCCAAACTCATGGCGCGCTCGATGGGCGTGAAGGTCAGCTTCGTGAACACGCAGTGGGACGGCATCATTCCCGCCCTGCTGACCGACAAGTTCGACATCCTCATGGGCGGCATGACCATCACGCCCGAGCGCAATCTGCAGGTGAATTTCGCCGATCCCTACATCACCATCGGCCAGACCCTGCTGGTGGCGAAGAAGAGCGCGGACAAAATCAAGTCGATCAAGGATCTCAACGATCCGCAGTTCACGGTCGGCACCAAGCTCGGCACGACGGGCGACATCGCGGCCAAGCGCTACGCGCCGAAAGCGAAGCTCAAGACCTACGAAACCCAGACCGACGCCGCACTCGAAGTCCGCGCCGGGCGCATCGACGCGATGATCTACGACCTTCCGTTCAACGCCATCTACGGCCTGCAGAACAAGGACGCGATCGTCCACATCAAGGAACCGTTCACCAAGGAACCGCTGGGCTGGGCCGTGCGCAAGGGCGATCCGGATTTCCTCAACTGGCTCGACAATTTCCTGAACCAGATCCGGAACGATGGAACCTACGACGCGCTGTACTCGAAGTGGTTCGAGAGCACGGCGTGGATGGCGAATATTGCCGACAAGTAGGCCCGCGATCGGTAGCAAGCAACGCGGTCAGCAAAACCAGCGCGCTGACGTCAGGCGGCAGGCCGGCGCGTTCCGGCAATCGATCGCCGGTGATGCAGGAACACGTGCCGCTCCAGCGCCGTCTGGCAGGGCTCGCTCATGGGTTCGAAGCGCGCGTAGACCTCTCCACCGTCGGCGACGATGACTCTCGCTGGCCACGAGAACGGCTGCGGCACGCTGCGATGCAGGCGCAGTTTCACCAGTCCATTGCCGATGGTGCCGGTTCCGCGCCAGGCGATGCCCTGCCAGGACAGCCGCACTGCCGTGGCTTCCGGCGCCGGCGCCTGCTGTCCGACCAGAAAGGATACGAGGTCGACGAGCAGATTCATCTTCTGGTTCAGGCGTGCAATTTCGCCTTCGAGGCCATTGGCATCTTCGCTGCTCCCGCTGGCGCCACTGCGCTGTTCATCGAGCAAGGCCACGGCTGCTAGCGCCCGAAGGTTATCCTCGTTGTAGCGCTCCAGCGTGGCGCTGTCCGGCAGCACCGCGAGTGGCGTCCACGACATCGGCAGTGCGCTTTCGTAACTCAGGGCATCCGCAAGAACCGCGGACTTGGGGTCCGTGGCGCGACGGTTGTGCAGCGGACGGGGTTCAGACGACATGGAAGCGCTCCGCAACGTGATCCCGAGCCCCTGCAAGCCGTGGGCCCGATATCCGAAACCCCCAGCCACCCGCGTGGATCAGTTCCCGCTCGCGGTCCGTGGTCGCTCGGATCAATGATCGCGCGATATTCGGCGCGACTCAGCGAACCTCTTTGGCGATACCGTCCCAGGCGGACTTCAGCGTCCGCATGAGGCTGGCCACTTCCTCGAAACCCTTTTCGTCATTCTCGACATTGGCCTTGAGCAGACGCTTCTGCATGTAGTCGTAGAGCGCACCCAGCCGACGTGCGAGCGAACCACCCGCCTGGAAATCGAGCACCGAGCGCAGGTACTTGATGATCTCCAGTGCCCCGTCGACGCTGCGCAGCTTGCCGACCACATTGTGTTGACGGACCGCGGCAACAGCCTTGTTCAGCCTTTCGAGTGCTTCGTCATACAGCAGCGCAACCTGCCGGTGCGGCGAGGCATCGATGGCAACGGCGGCGCTGGAAAACTGGTAGCTGCGAACCGCGTAGGCGCTTTGTGCGTAGGTCATTGGAGGTCTCGTCGTGCTTCGGTTTGCTTACCTCTCCTATATCGGCAAGGCCGACGAAAACTTGAGCTTGAAAGCACCGACCGAGCACCGCGTCAGCCGCCGCTCGACGAACTCGATGTGCTCGACGTGCCGTTGATGCTAGCGGCATAGGTGGTGAGAAAGCTACCGATGCTCTTGTATTTGCCGACCGCCGCATCCATCGCGTTGAACTGCGCAAACAAGCGCGTCTGAAGATCCGATTGCTTGGTCGTTAAATCGCTCAGCTTCGACGCGATGTCGTCGAGCTGGCTCTGGACACCCTTCGACTCGGAGTCGATCGTGCCGCCCGTGCTGACGTAGTTGTTGAGCAGCGTATCGAACTGGCTGCCGATACCGCTGCCCGATGCAGAGAACAGGTTTTGAACGGCCGTCGAGTTCTGTTGCAGGGCACTGTTGAGCGTCGTCGAGTTGACGCTCAGGCTGCCGTCGGTGGCCTCCGTGACCCCGATCTGTGAAAGCAGGTTGAAGCCACCGGTTCCCGTGACGCCGTTGCCGACGATACTCTGCAGTTGCTGGGACAGACGCTGGATCGTGAGATCACCCAGCAGCGGTCCGGAGCTACCCGCCGCACCGGATGTGGCACCCGGGGTATAGGCGGTACTTTGGTTGATCAGGCTCAGCGTCGAATTGTAGGCAGACACGAACGTCTGGATCGCGTTGGCTGCCGCGTTCTGGTCCGCACTGACGTTGAGCGAGATATCGGTACCCGGACTCGCACTCGCGAGGTTCAGCGTCACACCATCGAGCGCACCAGTCACGATATTGCTGCTACTGGTGTAGTTGAAGCCGTCGACGCTGACCTGGGCATCGCTGGCCGCGCGAATGGTGGAGAAGCTGATCGAGGAAGTCGACGACAGTGCTACGGCGTTCGCCGTGCCGGTCTGCGACGACGACAGCAACAGATGGGCGCCATCGGAGCCATTGACGATAGTGGCCGAGACGCCGGAATTGCTGCTGGATGAATTGATCGCATCACGCAGGTCGGCCAGCGTGTTGGTGGCAGTCATCGTCACCGAAAAGTTCGTACTGCCGGCCGAGATCGAATAGGTCCCTGCGCCGACTGCGGCGGTGGAGCTGGTATAAGCCGATGACGCAATGGTGTTGGCCTGTGCAAGCTGGGTCACCTGAACCTGGTAGCTGCCGGCAACCGCGCCGCTGCCTGCCGTTGCCGAGAACACGGCACTGTTGCCGGTCGTCGCGGTCAACTGCTTCAACGCGCCGCCACTGGTGATCGCATCAACCGACGACTGCAGGCTTGAAAGAGAGGATTTGACCTGCGCTAGCGCCGAGAGCGTTGCCTGGTCGCTGGTCTGTGTATTCGTGAGCAGAGTCTGTTGGGGCTGGATCGTCGCGGAAACCAGAGAGGTCACGATCGAATTCACGTTCAGCCCGGAGCCGAGCCCTGTGGAGGTAACGGTCGGGGTTGCGGCAGTGGCCGACGTGTTCAGGGAAACGGTCATTACTTCTCTCCTAAGCGAGACGCTGCACGAGGGCGGCGCGTGTACGTTCGATGCTTTTCGCGATATCGAGCGCGTCCTGGCTGGGAATCTGGATCAGAACTGCGCCATTGGCGGCATCCAGGACCGAGACCACAAGACGATGCGTGTCCTGATCGATCCGGAACCGGACCTGGCTGCCCTGAGAATCGAAATGCGCAGAAATGGCATTGACGGCGGTCTGCAAGCTGTTTGCGGACGTGGTCTGTGTTGTCTGCGTCGTCGGGACGGGGCCACTGGGTATCACAGGCGCAAGCTGCGACGAGAACCCGCTTGCCGATGGGGCAGCGGGCGCCGCAACTGCCGCCAGAGCTGAAATGGAATCGGGCATGGCATGGACCTCGTTTTACGCGGCTCGCATCGCGCCGCGGATACTTCGCGGTCCTGCCGGCCCATCGATCATGATGGGACCGGCAGAATCCGGTGAATCAACCCGCGAGATGCTGCAGGAGCTGCAGGACCTGCTGCGGATGGGTGTTGGCCTGCCCCAGCACAGCGGTGCCAGCCTGCTGCAGGATCTGGGCACGGGTCAGGCTCGCAGTTTCCGCTGCGAAGTCCGTGTCCTGGATCGAGCTGAGCGCTGACGACGTGTTTTCCGACGTCGTCTGAAGGCTCGCAACCGCCGAGCCGAACTGGTTCTGCACCGCACCCAGCGAAGCGCGCGTGGTGCTGATTGACGTCAGTGCTGCATCGATCTGCGTGATCGCAAGCGAGGAACTGGCATAGGTCAGCAGGTTCAGGCTTGAGATGCCGGTTGAGGCGGCGGCGGTTGCCGAGCCATCGCCTGCGCCTGAGCTAAGGCCCACGGTGGCATCGGTGCCGGTGCCGGTTACAACGATGTTGTTCGCTGAGGTGAGCTGGATCTTGTCGGTCGTCGAGTCATAGACCGCGCTCACGCCGGTGGTGGCCTGCGCGCCGTTGATGGCGTCGACGACCTGCTGCACGCGCTGGTTCGATGAACCCGCAGCGCCGATTGCTGACGATACATCGGTACCGTTGATGACCAGCGTGCCGGCCGCGGCAGCGGCCAGCGGGAAGGTCGCGGCGCCGAGCGTGCTGGCAATCGTTGCGGCGGAAGAACCGTTCGCGACGTTGGTCGTCCCGAGCGCCGACAAGTTGGCGTTACCCAGCGACGCAACGGAGATCGTGTTTCCGGCATTGGCGCCGACCTGGAATACCGCGCCAGTGAACGTGCCATCGAGGATGTTCTGGCCGTTGAACTGGGTCTGGTTGGCCGTGCGCTGTATCTCCTTCAGCAGCGACTGCGCTTCGGTGTCGAGGTTGGCACGGTCGCTGGCGCTGTTCGTGGCGTTGGCCGATTCGACGGCCAGCGTACGGATGCGCTGCAGGTTGTTCTGCACTTCCTGCAGGCCGCCTTCCGCCGTCTGCGCGAGCGAGACGCCGTTGTTGGCGTTCTGTACGGCGGTGTTCAGGCCATTGACCTGGGCGGTCAAGAGCTGGGAAATCGCGAGACCGGCGGCATCGTCCTTGGCGCTGTTGATGCGCAGGCCTGAAGCAAGACGCTGGGTGGAAGTGTTGATCGCGTTCTGCGTCTGGTTCAGATACCGCTGGGTGTCGATCGATGCGAGGTTGGTGTTGACTACGAGTGCCATGGGAATTCTCCTGGACTGGACTGGTGAGATGCCGGCCGGCAATCCGGTCGGGGTTCAGCTCCGATGCCTGTCGCCAGGAATGTCGGACTTTGCTGAATGAGTTAACGGAAAGGCCTTGAAAATCTTGAATGCTCCTAAGACTGTTTTGACCACCGGTACAACGAGGCAGACCAGCGGCAACCTGCCTACTTGATGTAATTGAAAAGGCTCAAGCCCTGGATCTGGACGTAGGTCTGCTCGGCCGCCTGCAGCGTCACCTGGGCCTGGCTGAGCTGCGTCGTGGCGGCTGCGTAGTCGAGGTCCTGAAGCCCGGACAAGGCGGTCTGAAGCTGCGTCGACCGTGTCTGGAGCTGGGTGGTGGCATCGCTCGCCGCGTTCTCGCGTGCCCCGACGCCGGCCAGCACGTTCAGCACATGCGACTGCGCTCCGCTCAGTGCCTGCAGCGAGCCGTAGATCGCCGTCTGGTTCTGTGCCTGCTGCGCGGTGGTCGTGGGATTGGCGCCAACATGGTTGATCAGCTTCTGAACGGTCGTGAACAGGTCCTGTGCGCCGCTCGGGCCGAGGCTGAAGCTGTCGCCACTGCTCGGCGTGCCGCTCAGGGTCAGGGCAACACCTCGGAACTGGATCGCACTGCCAGCCGTGTAGGCGCCGGACGAGACCACCGTGTTGCTTTGATCGAGCACCTGATAGTTCCCGCCGTTGAAGCTCACCGTGTAGCTGCCACCATCCCACTGCGCTGCGTTGGTCAGCTTGGCGCTGCTGACCACAGCAGTGCCGGCATTGGCTGCGTTCGCGCCAACGGTCAGGGTCCCGTCGCCGGACTTGAGCTGCATGAAGACCGCATCCCCGGGATCGCCCGCGGCAAGTTCCCGCGTCGGCCCGATCTGCAGGCTTGGATAGTTGCTGTTGCCGCCGTAGGTCACTCCGCTCGCGGTCTGCGTGAACGGGGCGGAACCGTCATTCGTTCCACCGAACAGGTAGCGCCCGGTTCCATCCTGGGTGTTGGCCTGCTGAAGGATCGAATTGAGCTGCTGCTGCATCGCCGTTGCGATGGACTGGCGATCGCTGCTGTTGAGTGTGGCGTTGTTGGCCTGCAAGGCCAGCGTCTGGATTTGCTGCAGCGCGGTGTTGACACTGCTTAAGGTCGAATCCTCAAGGCCAAGACGGTTCTGCAGCGTGGTGGCATTGGTCTGCCATTGCGCGTTGTCGGCCACCGCCTTGTTGACCGAGAGAATCTGGCCCGCAGCCACCGGATCATCCGACGCCACCTGGACTCGCAGGCCACTGCTCATCTGGCTCTGGATCTTGCTGATCTGGCTTTGCTTCGAGCCGATGGTCTGGGTCGCCTGCTGGTAATACTGAGAGAACGCGATGCGCATATCGAAAGCCTCCGTCCACTATCCGTGGATGGCCTGGAGCAAGGACTGGAAAACAGTGTTCGACGTCGCCACGACTTGCGCGGCAGCCTGATAGGCCTGCTGAAAGCGCAGCATGTCGGCGGCTTCCTCATCGAGATTCACGCCGGATACCGCACTTGCCGCGCTTTGCGCATGCGACTGGACGGCCGATGCCGCCGACTGCTGCAGTGTGGCCTGCTGAGCTTGCGTGCCGACACGGGACACGAGCGATGCGCTGGCCGTGGACAGCGTGTCGGTACCGCCATTGAGTACGGCCTTGTTGATCACGGCGGCAAGGCTTCGGGCATTGCTGGCATCGCCGCTGCCCGCGGAATTCGCGCTGACCGTGAACTGGTCGCCGCTGGCCGGCGTCCCGCTGATCTGGATCTGCGCGCCATTGAAGCTGATGGCGCCGCCGGAGATGTAGGCATACGAGCCACTGCCGTTGATGCTATAGGTCGTGGCACTCGTGAACTTGATACTGGTCGTGGTCAGCAGGTTCGGGTCGGCCGCATTGGTCACCGTTGCCGAACCCACCGTTGCCGAGCCGGTATTGGTCGAGCCTGCAGCGGTCTGGATCGGCGAGGACGCAGCAATCCTCGCCGGATCACTGATCGCGACCTGCAGCGCACCGGCGGCATAGCGCGTGGCCTGCACGAGGAAATTGTCGCCCGCAGCCGGGGCCCCGCTCAAGGTGAACTGCAGCCCTCCGCCAGTGAGCGGGCTCGCTGCAGTACCGGCGCCGGTGAGCGCGGTCTGCGCGCCGGTGATCGCATCGGTCATCTTCCAGGACGCACCGTCAAACGACAGTGTCTGATCATCGGCATTGAGCTGCGAAAGATTGCTGACGCTGGCCGTGACCGATGCCGTACCGCTGTTGCTGGAGGCCGCGCTCACCTGGGCCGGCGGTGTGCTGAAGAAGGCTCCGCCGAGCTGGCCGTACTGGTCCATGCCCTGCGCGTGCTGGGTATTGATCGCGCTTGAAAGCCCCAGCGCGAGTTGCCCGAGCTGATCGGCGGCGGGCTGCAGCACCTCGCGTTTGAAATCCATCATGCCGCCCAGCGTTCCCCCGGAAAGCTGCGAGGTCAGGACGGTTTTGGTCGAGCCGTTGTTGAGCACGATGTCCTGGCTCTGGCCGTAGGCATCCGGCTGCACGGACAAGGCGTTGGCCGTGGTTCCGAGCACCAGCGGCTGGCCGCTGGCGACGAACACGTTGACCGAGCCATCGGCGTTGGCCACGGTGCTGATGCCGACGTTGGCCGAGATGTTCTGCAGCAACTGATCGCGCTGGTCGAGCAAGGCGTTGGGTTGCTGCCCCTGCGCACTCGCCTGCGAGATCTGCTGGTTGAGCTGGGCGAGCTGCGTGGCATAGCCGTTGACCTGGCCCACCGTGGTCGCCATGCTGCTGTCGATCTGCTGCGACATCGAATCGAACTGCTGCTGCAGGCCGTTGAATGTGGAGGCCAGGCCCTGGGCATCGGTGAGCACGGTCTGCCGCGCCGCACTCGACGAGGGATTCGCCGCCAGGCTGTTAAGGTCCGTGAAGAACGACTGCAGCGGACCGGATAGACCGCTGTTGCTGTCGGACAGCAGGCTGTCGATCTGCGAGGTATAGGTCTGCAAGGTCGTGATGCGGTTGTAGCTGCTGCTGTTACTGACCAGCTGCGACTGCAGGTAGCTGTCGGTCAGACGCTGAACGCCCTGGATGTTCACGCCGGTGCCGATCGAACCGATGGTCGTCGTGATGCCCGGCTGCGCCTGCAGGTTGATCCGCTCGCGGCTGTAGCCCGGCGTGTTCGCGTTGGCGATGTTGTTCGAGACCACGTTCAGCGCGGTCCGGTAGGCCTGCAGCGCGGAGCTGCCGATGCTCAGCATGTCGCTCATGGGCGTCTCACACGGTGACCGTTGAGGTCGTGCTCAGCGCGGCGGTCATCTCCGGGCTGTTCGCGACTTTCATGATCTTCTGGGCGTAGTCCGGATCGGTGGCGTAACCGGCGTTCTGAAGGCCTTGCGCGAAGCCCGACGCCGTCGTCGCATTCAGGGCCTTGGCATAGCGAGGACTGTTCTTGAGCAGGCTCACGTAGTCATCGAAGGAATGGCTGATCGAGCCGTAGGACCGGAAGCTCGCGGTCTGCTGCGACCAGCCACTGCGGTCGAACTCGCTGGTCGTCGCCGAGCGCGTGTTTCCGCTCCAGCTCGAGCCGGCCTTGACACCGAAGAGATTGAAGCCGTTACTGCCATCCGACTGCTTCGGAAGATGCTTGCCCCAGCCGGTTTCGAGTGCCGCCTGCGCGATCAGTACGCGGGCTGGAACGCCGAGTTCCGCCGCCGCTTTTTCCGCATGCGGCCGAACCGCTGCCACGAACTCGCCGGCAGACTGCGGCTGCCAGTCCGCATCGGGCTCGATGGCGGCGACCTTCGCCGCTGCCGTCTTGCCCGATACCGGCGTGGCGCCTGCCGGCTGGCCGATGCCGCGCAACTGGTTCACCAGCATGTCGGCGAGTCCAAGCCCTTTTCCGGACGAGATCTGCATCGCCATCTGCTGATCGTAGAGATCGCGATAGACGTCGCTGTCCGCGCCGCCAAGCAAATCACCGCTGGAATCCTGGCTGTGCGCGGCCTTGAGCAGCTGCTGCGTGAACATGGCTTCGAACTGCTTCGCAGCCTGCTTCAGCGCCTCGGGATTCTGCGCGCGCGCATCGGCCCGCAGCTTGGCGTACTGGCCAAAGTCGGTGACGCTCGTCGCATTAGGGACGTTGCTCATGTCCTAGATCACGACCAGCTCGGCACGCAACGCGCCTGCTTCACGCAGGGCTTCGAGAATTGCGACGAGATCGCCGGGTGCGGCACCGACCTGGTTGATCGCACGCACGATGTCGTCGAGATCCGTGCCCGGCGCGAACACGAAGGCGGGGCCGCCGGTATTGGTCACCTGGATATTCGATCGCGGCGTGACGGTGGTCTCGCCCTTCGAGAATGGCGCGGGCTGGCTGACCTGCGACCGTTCCGTGATCGTCACCGACAGCGAGCCATGCGAGACGGCCGCCGGCGTCACGCGGACGTGGCTCGAAATCACGACCGTGCCGGTTCGGGAATTCACCACCACGCGCGCCGGCGCATCGCCGGGCTCCACTTCGAGATTCTCCAGGAGCGCGAGGAAGCTCACGCGCTGGTTCGGATCGCTCGGCGCCTGGATGCTGACGGTGACGGGATCGACCGCCTGCGCCGTCTCTCCGCCCAACGCCTTGTTGATGCTGGCCGCGAGTCGCGACGCGGTCGTGAAATCCGGTGTGTGCAGATCAAGCCGCAGGTCCGGCTCGCTTCCAAACGCCGCCGGGACTGCTCGTTCGACCGTGGCGCCATTCGGAATCCGGCCTGCGCTCGGCACATTGATGGTCACGCGCGAGCCATCTTTTGCCGACACACCCAGACCGCCGACGATGACATTGCCCTGCGCGATGGCATAGACCTGACCGTCGATGCCCTTGAGTGGCGCCATCAGCAGCGTGCCGCCGCGCAGGCTGCCGGAGTTGCCGATCGACGACACCGTGATGTCGATGGTCTGGCCCGGCTTGATGAACGGCGGCAGCTCGGCGTTGATCGCCACCGCCGCCACGTTCTTGAGCTGCGGACTCACATTCGGCGGCACGATGACACCGAGCTGCGCAAGCATCGCCTTGAGGCTCTGCACCGTGAACGGCGCCTGGCTGGTCTGGTCACCCGTGCCGTCGAGACCGACCACGAGACCGTAGCCGATCAACGGATTGCTGCGCACGCCGGTCACGCTGGCCAAATCCTTCACGCGCTCGGCATGGGCGGTGTTCAGCACCAGCACCGAGACCAGGAACGAAAACACGATCAGCCCGTGAAACATCGTGCGCATCGAGATCATGGTCATGGCCTCTAGAACGGGAACCAGGGCGAGTTGAAGAAGCGCGACAACCAGCCCTGCGCGTTGCTGTCTGCGAGTACGCCGCGGCCCTTGTAGGTCAGGCGCGCATTGGCGACACGGTCCGAGGTCACGCTGTTGTCGGCGGCAATGTCGATGGTGCGGATCACGCCATCGATGTGGACGACTTCCGATCCCTGGTTGAGGTTGATCTGCTTCTCGCCGCGAATCTGAAGCAAGCCGTTCGGCAGGCGGGCAATGACGACCGCCGTGACACTGCCGTTGAGGCTGTTGCTTTGCGAGGAGTCACCCTTGCCGGCGAAGCTGCGGGAGCCTCCGGCGCCGGTATTCAGTCCGATCGATTTGCCGAGCACCTGCACATCGGTGATGTTGGTTGCCGAGGTCTTGCTGGTATTGGTCTCGGCCTTCTTCTGCGCGGCGGTGTTCTCGACCAGCGTGATCGTGACCAGATCGCCGATGTTCCGCGCCTTGGCATCCTCGAACAGCGACAGGCCGCTGCCTTCGGCGTAGATCGCACCGGCGGTCGGCACCGCGACCGGCTGCGGAATCGGGAGTGCTTCCGGCGCCTGATCCTTGAAGCTGATGCGCGGCGAAATATCGCTGCAGCCGGCAAGCGCAGTTGCGAGTGCGATGACCGCGAGCCGCCGGTTCATCACAGGTTCTGCCCGATGTACTGCAGCATCTGGTCTGCCGTGGAGACCGCCTTCGAATTCATCTCGTAGGCACGCTGGGTCTCGATCATGTTGACCATTTCCTCGACCACGTTGACGTTCGATGCCTCCAGCGATCCCTGCTGCAGGCTGCCGGTACCGTTGAGGCCCGGCGTGCTCGACTGCGGCGAACCGCTTGCCGCCGTCTCCTGATAAAGGTTGTCGCCCTTGGCCTGAAGACCGGCCGGATTGATGAAATCGGCCACCGTCAACACACCGACCTGTTGCGCCGATGCCTGGTTGGGCAACTGCACCGAGACCGTTCCATCATTGCCGATGGTCACGGACTGCGCGTTCTGCGGAATGCTGATGCCGGGCTGAATGGTGTAGCCCTCGGCCGTGACCATCTGGCCCTGGGCATTGACCTGGAAGCTGCCATCGCGCGTGTAGGCCGTGCTGCCGTCCGGCTGAAGCACCTGGAAAAAGCCGCGCCCGTTGATCGCGACATCGAGCGAATTCCCGGTCTGCTGCAGGTTGCCCTGCGCGAACTGCTTGTCCGTCGCGACCACCCGCACGCCGGTGCCGAGCAGCAGGCCGGTCGGCGCCTGCGTCGACTGCGTGGTCTGCCCGCCCGGCTGGCGCACGGTCTGGTACAGCAGATCCTCGAACGCCGCACGGCCTTTCTTGAAGGCGGTGGTGTTGACGTTGGCGAGATTGTTCGTGACCACGGCAAGGCGCGTCTGCTGCGCATCGAGCCCGGTCTTGGCCACCCACAGTGCTGAATTCATGTGCTGCCCTCCTCACCGAAAAATCGGCTTGCACGGGGTCAGTACAAGTTGCGGACCAGACGGAATCGCGCCGGAAATGCGTCACCTTCCAAGCTTCATCTGCGGCGGTTACATTGAAGCATCGCCCACGCTGTCCAAGGAAAACTCGCCATGAAGACCATCACCGCTGCCGCCGTTGCCACTGCCCTGCTCATCGCTACCGCGCCCACATTTGCGGCCACGTCCTGCGAATCCCTGAAAACAGACATCGCCGCCAAGATCGACGCCAAGGGCGTGAAGGGCTACACGCTGGAAATCGTGGCCAAGGGCGATACGGCGGACGGCAAGGTGTTGGGCGGCTGCGATGGCGGGACGAAGAAGATCGTCTACAAGCGAGGTTGACGGAATGACCAATCAAGTGCTGCACATCACCGCTGCCGTGATGATGAGCCTGCATACCATGCGTGCAGAGCCAAAATTCGCGGCGGCGGCCGACTACCAGCCATCCAGCGAAGAAGTCCGACTTGAGTCGGAGCAAAAGATCAACGCGCTTCTCGACCGTCTGATCAAAGGCGTGGAGCAGCATCCGCAGAAGTCATACGTGCTGTCCGAGTTCGCGGTCACACTCAAACAGTTCGACCACGCCGATTCAGAGGAACAGGATCGCGTGGGAGAGTATCTGGAGCAGATCATGGATATCTTCCAGATAGAAAGCTCGGACGGCCTGATCAATATCTGGCGATACGGCTTCGACCCGACAACAGTTCCCAAGTAAAGATGCCGGTGTGGGTGAATTGAAGCGCAGCCCACACAGCAGCAGCGACGCATCAACCCATCTTGACCAGACTGCTCGCAGCCGTGGAGTTGTCTTCAGCGGCCTTCATGACCTTGGTCTGCAGCTCGAACTGTCGGGCGAGCTGAATCATCGTCACCATGGTATCGGCAAGATTGACGTTCGAACTTTCGAGCGCGCCGCTGGTGAGGACGTTGCCGGGTGCCGCGTCCAGGGTTTGCCCCTGCCCGGCGCGGAACAATCCATCGGCGCCGCGCGTGAGCTGATCCGGCTGTGCCTGGACCACCTTGAGTCGACCAACCACAGCCTGCCCAGTTGCACTCTGTCCCGTCGGAATCACCGTGATGGTGCCATCCGTACCAATGCTGATCTGCGTGCTCGGCGGGACCGACAGCGGGCCGCCATCTCCCAGCACCGCAAGCCCGCCCGCAGTCAGCACCTGCCCGTTGACATTGACGTTCAGATCGCCGGCCTTGGTGTAGGCCTCGCTGCCGTCGGGCGCCTGGACCGCAAGCCAGGCATTGGGCTGCAGCGCCACGTCGAGATCGCGGCCGGTTTGCTGAATCGCGCCGGAGCTCGAATCCCAGCCGGGATCCATGACGCGCGCATTGACGCGGGATGCGAAGCCGGGGCCGGTCACAGCCACGGCCTGCGCGTCGGCCAGCTGCGCGCGGAATCCGGTCGTGCTCGCGTTCGCCAGATTGTTGCTGTTGACGGCCTGCGCCGTGAGCGTCTGCATCGCTCCGGACATGCCGACATACAGTGCGCGGTCCATGGCTCAGCCCTTTATTGCAGATGTAGCAGCGTCTGCAGAAGCTGATCCTGAGTCGAGATGACCTGGGAATTCGCCTGATAGTTGCGCTGCGCGTTCATCATGCTGACGAGCTGCGTGGTCAGATCGACATTGCTGGTTTCCAGCGCGCCGGACTGCAGGGTTCCGAAGTTGCTGTTGCCCGCGGCACCGGCGATCGGCGCACCGGAGCCGTAGCTTTGCGCCCAGGTGGAATTGCCCAGCTGCTGCAAGCCCTGGGGATTGGCGAAGTTGGTCATCGCGACCTGGCCAAGCGAAATGGTTTGCCCATTGGTGTACTGCGCTGTGATCGCACCGTTCTGCGCGATCTGGACACCGCTGAGCTGTCCGGTCGCAAAGCCGTCCTGGCTCAGGCTGCTGACGGCGAAGCTGCTGCCGTATTGCACCGTGCCCGCCATGTTCAGCGAGATCGAGAGCGGCGCGGCACCGGTGCTCGGCGTGTAAGCCGGCAGGCTCACGGCCGCGCTGGGCGCGGTCAGATTGCCGGAACTGTCGAATGTGGCCGGCGTACCGGTTCCGAGTTCGGTGCCGTCGACGACCGTGTGAACCGTCCAGCTTCCCGTGGTGCCGCCCTGGACGAAGTAGAAATTCGCGGAATGCGCCGCACCCAGCGAGTAGTAGACAGTCATCGCCGTGGTGCTGTTGTAGCTGGACGGATCGGTGGCCGAGAACGTCGCAGTCGCCGGCGCCGTCGCGCTGGCCGAGAGCGTCACGGCGAGATTGGCCTTCGTGGTGGCGGCCGGTGCGCTGGGCTTCGGCGAGATCTGCAGATCGCTGAGCGTGCCGGTGCTGAAGGTGCTGGTACCCGCGATCGGCGGATAGATTTGCAATCGCTGGCCCGTTGCATTGACGACGTAACCGTTGCTGTCGGTCGAGAACGCACCATCACGCGAATAGACCTTCGCGCCGTTGTCGGACAAGGTGAAGAAACCATTGCCGTTGATGGCCATGTCGAGCGGCGCGCTGGTCGTGGTGATTGTCCCCTGCGTGAACTGCTGCGCTACCCGCTGGGTATTCACACCGTTGCCGGAGGCCACGCCGGCCACCGTGTACTGCGAGCCCTGAACCATATCGGCGAGCTCGGCGCGCGAATCCTTGAAGCCGTTGGTGTTGGCGTTGGCGATGTTATTCGAGATGACGTTGAGGTCCGTCGAGGCTGCGTTGAGACCTGAAAGCGCGATGTTGAATGACATGGATGATTCTCCGAAAAATCAGGAAATCTGCAGGACAGAGCTGTAAGGCACCGAGGTGCCGCCGAGAAGATTGAGCGTGAGACCGCTGGCGCCCAGCGAGACGCTCTGGACCTGGGAATTGATATCCGTTGCTGCCGCCTGGGATGAGCTGCCATTGACGACCTGCGCGGTGATCGCGTATTTGCCCGCCGCCAGTGCATTGCCGCTGCCGTCCTTGCC
>Ga0194135_10001198_pt1 | contig 15268 bp, 11 predicted proteins | sample LitLau_LLRF_2013_FD_134024 | JGI IMG/M metagenome (GOLD analysis project Ga0194135, IMG submission 134024) | Freshwater sediment microbial communities in response to fracking from North America - Little Laurel Run_MetaG_LLRF_2013 (version 2) | ecosystem: Environmental > Aquatic > Freshwater >...
ATTTCGAACGCCGCAAAGGACAAGCTATTAAAATATACCTATCCTGGAAATGTACGGGAGCTGAAAGCGATTATGGATCTTGCGGTGGTCATGTGTGATCAGAATGAAATCAAACCTGAAGATATTACCTTCAATACCATTAGCAGAAATGAAGTTTTAATCACTGAAGAAAAAACATTAAAAGATCATAATCAGGATATTATCAGACTATACCTAAAGAAATACAATCACGATGTCATTGCTACGGCAAAAGTATTGGACATCGGAAAAAGCACTATTTACAATATGATTAAAACCGGAGAGCTGAACTGATCACGGGTTCTTCGCTTTTTTCTTTTCCAGTTTTTTAAAATAACCTCTAAGCAGAAAATTATGCTTTAAGGCTTCCATATTCTGGTTAAAGCCATCGGTTCCTTTTTCGATATTATCCATACTGGTATTCAACCTTTTCACAAATAAAGAATCCTTTAGTAAAAAACCAAGGAAGCCGTTTTTTTGGTTTGCGCCTTTCATGATCTGATCAAGCTGCGCTGCCAGGTTATTGGCGTGATCACTTGCCGAGCTGATTTTAGTCACTGCTTTATTCAGGTTTGCCGCAAAACCTGTATCACTCAGTAATAAACCTGCCCCACCCTTGCCTTTTTTCACCTGCATGACCAGCTCATTCAGATTCTGGCTTAATTCATTGGCATGAATACTTGTTTCATTGATATTCATGAGGGTTGATCTCAGGTTCGGGCCCGTTTTTTTGTCTTTAAGTAATTCCAGAACCGAGCTCTCATTGATTTCTATAACAGTTTCTCTCAATGCCTTTGAGATCCCTTCAATATTCTGACTGGTACGCGATAAAGTCTGCATCATATCATCCATATTGGCTGTTTTCCTTCCGCTCAGCAGCGTCCCATCCTCCACGTTTGAACCCGCACCTTTTTGCGGAAAGATCTGAACAATCTTATTGCCCATCAAACCCTCTGTTCCAATCGAAACAATTGCATTTTTATGGATAAAGGGTTTTAACTTCACGTCGATCAGCAAAGTTAATTCGATAGTCGTGTCATTTAAAATCGCAATACTTTTAACCGTCCCGGCCTGTATGCCCGAGTAAAAGACATTATTTCCTGCCAGCAATCCATTTGAATCGGAGAAGCGTGCTTTAAGTTCAAAATTAGACCCAAACATGCTTAAGTTCTTACCAATCATATAGAAGGTCAGGATCAGTACCATTAATCCAGCAAAGACAAACATGCCCAGCTTAGTATTATTTTCTGTGTGATTTGCCATTTTTATTCAAAAAATTGTTTCACTTTTATATCTGCCGACTCCAGGAACTCCGTGTAGGTGCCCTGAGCGTAACACTTCCCATCAAGTAATAAAACTACCTTATCGGCTGTATCCCGTACACAGTTCATATCATGAGAGATGATAATCGATGAAGTATTATATTTTTTTTTCATTTTAAGGATCAGCACATCAATCTCCCTTGCCGTAACCGGATCAAGACCAGTGGTAGGTTCATCATAAAAAATAATCTCCGGTTTAAGGATTAATGTCCGGGCCAGTGCGATACGTTTGGCCATTCCTCCTGATAGTTCGGATGGCATCATATCGACAGCATATTGTAACCCTACATTCTCCAGCACTTCTGAAACCGCACTGTCTATCTGATCTTGTGTAAATACCAAATGATGTCTGAGTAAGGGAAATTCCAGGTTGTCCCTGATTGTGATGGAATCATAAAGTGCATTACTTTGAAAAAGGAAACCCAGTTTCGTTCTCAGTTTATCCAGTTCTTCTTCATTCAGTTTACTGATATCTTCTCCCAGTACATGTATACTTCCGCTATCCGGCTTGATTAAGCCAACTATACATTTGATTAATACAGATTTTCCCGATCCGGATTTACCCAGGACAACCACATTATCTCCTTTAAAAACCTCCAGGTTAAAGTCGTTCAGTACCACATTATCACCGAACTGCTTACATAAATGTGAGACAACAATTACAGCTTCCCTATCATTTTCAGACTCTTTCATCATTTGTCGCCCTTTAATTTAGCCCCATTATTCCAGTTATCTGAACCGCAAGCAAATCAATAATAAAGATCAGCACTGATGATAATACCACGGCAGAGTTTGCTGCACGCCCTACTCCCCTGGTTCCTTTATTAGAATTAAATCCTTTATAACAGCCAACCAGGCCAACCGCAAAACCAAAGAAAAAAGTTTTGATCACTGCGGGCAATACATCACTAAAACTTAAGCTTTGAAAAATCTGTGTAAAAAACAAATTAAAACTGGTGACCGAATTTATATTCACTCCAATATATGCCCCAAAAAGAGAGATGGTATCTGACAGAATAGTAAGTATAGGTAGCATTAAGGTAGTTGATACTATCCGAGTAGAAACCAGGTACTTAAATGGATTGATACCACTCACCTCCATCGAGTCAATCTGCTCGGTTACCTTCATAGAACCTAGTTCAGCTCCAATACTACTTCCAATCTTACCGGCAAAAATCAATGCCGTAATTACCGGACCTATTTCTCTCACAATCGCAACCCCGACCATCACAGGCAACTGAGACTCCACTCCGTAAAGTAAAAGAGATGGCCTGAGCTGCATCGTTAAAACCAAACCCATGATGAATCCGGTTAAACCAACCAAAGGAAGTGACTTATAACCGATATAATAAGATTGCGCTAGAAATTCATTAAACTCAAACCTGGGTTTAAGACCTGTTGAGAAAAAGCGGAAAGTAAACCTCGAAATATTTCCAGTTTCATTAAAAAACTGGCTATTATCTTTAATAATTGACATAATCTATACATGTTCAAATAACCACCTGAAAGGTTTAATTTTATTCTTCTGTTTTAAATCAAACTTCTTAATACTCTTCTCCCGGATTAAGGCCACAGCCTCTTCGATATCATCCGTAACCAGATATAATAATTCATCCTTCTGCGCAATGGTTCCGTTTTTCCCCATCATTTCCAGATGCGCTATCAAATGCTGATGATATTCCTTTCCAAAGATGATAATCGGAAAATCCTTAATCTTATGCGTTTGAATGAGTGTTAATGCTTCAAAATACTCATCCATCGTACCAAATCCGCCAGGCATAACCACAAAACCAAAAGAGTATTTAACCAACAGGATCTTCCGGACGAAAAAATGTCTGATGTTCACCCATTTGTCTAAATATATATTGGGAGACTGTTCCACCGGCAGCTCAATATTACATCCAACAGACCTTCCCCCAACCTCTTTAGCGCCCCGGTTGGCCGCCTCCATTAAGCCCGGCCCGCCACCAGTCAGTATGGTAAAACCCAGCTCGGCAAAAGCACCTGCAGCTTTTCGGGTCAAATCATAGTATGGATGATCCTCTTTGAAACGCGCAGATCCAAAAATTGTAATACAGGGGCCAATAAAATGTAATGCCCTGAATCCCTTGATAAACTCAGACATCGTTTTCAGGGTAAACTTTACTTCTTCCCAGCGGGACTGTGGCCCGTCAAGGAATTTGATTTCAGATTTGCTCATCTTTCCATTTCCAGATTCCATCAGGGTAGTTGCTGAATAGTAATTATTTTTCGGGTATGCTGAGCAATTACACGCTCTTCATTGGTTTTAAATGCGCAGACTGTTACCCAGCTATTTTCCATTGATATGATTTCTCTTCCTTCGTGATTTGCTTTTTGATCCAGAAAAAGGCCCAGAAAACTCAGGTCCTTGCAGATCCGGCTCCTGATGACCTCCGAGTTCTCTCCGATTCCCCCTGTAAAAACAAGCGTATCCAGACCACCCATTGCGGCTGCAAGTCCACCGATAGCCTTTTTAGCCTGATAGCAAAATGCAGCCAGCGCTTCCTTTGCTTTAGGATTAATCTTTTCCTGTTTTAATAATTCCTGCACATCACTGATACCTGCAATGGCCAGTAATCCAGCCCCTTTACTTAACAGACTATCTACTTCATCCAAACTTAGATTACCTTGCTGCATCAGGAACAAAATTGCTCCCGGATCGAGGTCTCCGGGTCTGGTGCCCATGACCAACCCACCCATAGGGCTGATTCCCATGGTCGTATCTATGCCGGTTCCATTTTTTATAGCGACCATACTGGCCCCGTTACCCAGATGCGCGATAATAATTTTTTGTCTTGCCGGGTATAAGATTTGCTCTGCTAACTTTTGAAGGTTATATTCATAAGACAGACCATGAAAACCGTAACGCATCAATCCCATTGAACGATATTTCTCTGGCAGCGGATAATATTTAGCCTGGGCGGGCATGTCTTTATGAAAACAGGTGTCAAAACAGGCTACCTGCTGAAGCAAAGGAAATGCAGCTTTAAAAATACGGATGATCTTCACCTCTTCGGGCAAATGATTTGAGTCTAAATAAAAAAACTTTTTGAGATCATCCAGAAGTTCGTCGTTAATGACAACAGGCTCCATATGAAAAGGCCCACCCTGAACAATTCTGTGACCTATAGCGACAATGGGGTATTCCTGTTCATTTGCTTTAAGCCATTGCACTAACTCATCTACCGCATCTTCAAGCTTTTTAGCATTTAAAAACCATTCCCTGATGAGTTGCCCATTTCCATCTCTGATGTCAAATTCAACAAATCCATCTTCGTTTTGTCTGGCGGCTCCGGCAACTCTTAATGCCATACTCTCCGCCTCAAATAAGCTAAATTTAAAGCTGGAAGAACCAAAGTTTAAAGCTAAAATGCAAGAATTGAACTGTTTCATAAAGATCGTCTAATTAAGTCTGACCAGAACCTATGAACCAAGTTAAATACTAATTACCAGACAAGAAATGATCAAAATGGGATTAAAAATGTGATCAAGATCATTAACAGAACCCGTGGCTATCCATTACAAATTCATGACAAGAGTCATTTTTCAATCCATATATTTTTTCCAATTTACAGGAACGTAACCTGACCTCAATATTTGGTGATACCTATGGAAACTCCTCAAACAATTGTCTTTTGGAAATTTGATGCCAGCTACTGGTTTCAAAAGCTTAATAGTACTGCAAATGGCCTCTCGCAAACAGCAGCCGATCTGTATTTTTCACAATCCGGTAATAAAAGAATACATAGGTCTCCATTCAAAAAGGATGTGCTGCTTTTTCTCTCTCAATTTAAAAGCCCGCTGATGCTTCTTTTGATCGGAGCAGTTATTTTATCCGGGTTCCTGGGCGACACCTCAGACGAATTTATAATTCTGTTTATCGTTTCATCAACCAGTTTGCTAAGTTTTGTCCAGGAAAGAAATGCAGGTAAAATAGTTGAAAAGCTACAGTCACTGATTTCATTAAAAAGTACTGCCCTAAGAGATGGTAAACAACAGGAAATTGTTTCTTCCCATATAGTGCCCGGAGATATTCTTTTATTCAAAGCAGGTGACATGGTCCCCGCCGACTGTCTCCTTTTAGAAAACAACGAATTGTTTGTCAATGAATCGAGCCTGACCGGAGAATCTTACCCGGTTAAAAAGGAGCCTGGAATTCTGGATGAACATACCGCGCTGGCAAAAAGAACCAATTGTTTATGGGAAGGGTCAAATATTATCAGCGGAAATGCCAAAGCACTGGTCATCAACACCGGTATAAATACCATTTTCGGAAGTATCGCTAAAAGTGTTTCAGGTACTACAGAAACTGCTTTTGAAAAAGGTATCAAAGATTTTGGCTATTTGCTGTTAAAAATAACACTGATCCTCTCCTTTTTCATCTTAATGGTTAACCTGTTAAACCATAAAAGTATCATCGAATCAGCGTTGTTTGCCCTGGCATTGGCTGTGGGCATGGCCCCCGAACTATTACCAGCTATCACCACAATAGCCATGAGCAAGGGAGCTAAACGATTGCTGGCTAAAAAAGTAATCGTCAAAAAATTAACATCCATACAAAATCTTGGAGAAATCAATTTATTATGTACAGACAAGACCGGAACAATTACTGAAGGTGCCATTCAGGTGACTGGTCTGCTGAATGCCTTTGGAGAAACAAGTGAATATGTAAAAGAACTGGCTTACCTGAATGCCTCACTGGAAGTAGGTTATAGTAATCCTATTGACGAAGCACTCAAAAAAATAACTATTGATTTAAAAGAACAACCCCAGAAATCCGGTGAGATACCCTACGATTTTATTCGCAAACGGTTAAGTATCTCTATCCATAGCAACGACAAAAATCTATTGATCACTAAAGGTGCATTTGATCAGATATTTAGCATTTGCACCCGGGTAAGATTAAATGATGGTAGTACCGCCGGGCTTTCTCTGCATCAGGCGGAAATTGAAAAACGTTTTGTACAATATGGAATTAGTGGATTAAGAGCAATCGGTATTTGCTATAAGGAAATTGAGGCAGAAAAAATCTCAAAGGAAGATGAAAAAGAAATGATATTTGCCGGTTTCGTTTTACTTCAGGACCCAGTTAAAACAGGTATTATAGAGGCTATTGAGGAACTCAAAAAACTTCAGATCCAGCTGAAAATTATTACCGGAGATAACAAAAACGTCGCTAGATGTATAGCATCAGACATTGGCATCAAAAATCCAGTGATCATGACCGGTGAAGAATTATTTCAGACAAGCCCCGAAGCACTCAGATTACTGGTTAAGAAAACACATATTTTTGCAGAAGTTGAACCTCAGCAAAAAGAGCGTATTATTCTTGCTTTACGTAACTCTTACACCGTTGCTTATATGGGCGATGGGATCAATGATGTTTCGGCTATCAATGCCGCCGATGTTGGAATATCCGTCGAAAACGCCATAGATGTGGCCAGGGAAGCAGCAGATTTTGTACTGATGGAGAAAAATCTGATGGTTTTGGCAGATGGCGTAAAAGAAGGCAGAAAAACCTTTGCAAATACCCTGAAATATATTTTTGTCAATACAGGTTCTACTTTTGGCAGCATGTGCAGTGTTGCAGTGGCCTCCCTGTTGTTACCCTTTCTGCCCATGCTGCCCAAGCAAATATTACTGATTAACTTTATTACTGATTTTCCTTATCTGGCAGTTGCTTCTGATAACGTTGATCAGGAGCAACTGGACAGACCCGGCAAATGGAACCTGAAAGCGATCAGGAACTACATGTTTATTTTCGGAATACATAGTTCCCTGTTTGATATCATTACTTTCCTGGTACTTTTATTTGTTTTAAAAGTAAAGGATTCTGCTTTTCAAACCGGCTGGTTTATTGAATCTACTATTGTTCAGCTCTCTATTTTGTTTATCATCCGTACACACCAGAGTTTTATAAAAAGCAGACCAGGAAAGTATTTATTTATACTCAGTATACTAAGTTTAGTCATTACAATTACCCTTCCCTATCTGCCATTTGCAAATGAACTGGGTTTTGTACCCCTACCATTGATCAATTTTGCTGCGATGTTACTCATCGTTGCGGCTTATATCTTTACCGCCGACCTGCTGAAAGTCTGGTTTTTCAAAAAAAACAGAAAAATTTAGGATTACAAATGACTTTCGCCCCATTTCCAGTTCTTGATTTCGGGCATATCATCGAGGTAATTACAAATATAAATTTTATGTTCCTTGAGTTTAGATTCACAATAAGCAATAAACAGATCTGCCTGCTGGTGAAAATGAGGGACTCTTTTCACGGCTTCCATGGCCAGGTGATAACGGCTCATCTGGTTCAGTACAACCATATCAAATGGCGTCGTAGTTGTTCCTTCCTCCATATAACCTCTGACATGAAATCTTGCCGGATCAGGTCGTCCGTGTACCAGGTCATGAATAATACGTACATACCCATGAAAAGCAAAAATAACCGGCGCAGTGGTAGTAAACAGGGATTCAAAAACTTCATCGCTCAGTCCATGGGGATGATAGGCAACCGGCGATAAAGACATGAGATCAACGACATTGACCAGGCGCACTTTTAAACCTGGCAGATATTGACGTAAAAGACTTGCCGCAGCCACAGTCTCCAGTGTAGGCACATCACCCGCACAGGCCAGTATGACATCAGGTGCCTCTTCTCCGGCATTCCCAGCCCATTTCCAGTCAGATGCGCCTGTTTTACAATGCGCTACCGCTTCCTCAATGGTTAACCACTGTAATTCAGGTTGTTTACCCGCAATAATTACATTCACAAAATCTTTGCTGCGAAAACAATGATCCATCACCGATAAAAGTGTATTCGCATCGGGTGGCAAATAGATCCTGATGACTGTATTCTTTTTATTGGCTACCGTATCAATAAAACCAGGCCCCTGATGACTGTATCCATTATTATCCTGGCGCCAGACATGCGATGTCAGCAAATAATTAAGCGAAGCTACTGGTTTACGCCAGGGTAATTCTCTGGAAGTTTTAATCCATTTGGCATATTGACTAAACATAGAGTCTACAATGGTGACAAAAGCCTCATAACAGGGGAAAATCCCATGCCTGCCGGTTAAAAGATAACCTTCCAGCCAGCCTTCACAAAGATGTTCGCTCAGTACTTCCATGACCCGGCCGTCCCGCGAAAGTTTCTCATCTTTAGTCAGAATCTCTTCCATAAAACAACGGGTAGTAACCTGGAATACTGCTTCCAGCCGGTTAGAAGTAGTCTCATCCGGACAGAATAACCTGAAATTTTTTCTTTCTTCATTAAGTTTAAAAATATCACGGATAAAACGGCCTAAGTTCCGGGTACTTTCTCCTTCTGTTTTACCAGGAGATGAAATAGGAAGCGCATAATCCCTAAAATCGGGTAAAATCAGTTCTTTCAGCAAAAGACCACCATTGCTATGGGCTAAGTTGCTCATTCTCTTGTTTGGTGGAGGGGCCAGAGCAGCAAGCTCTTTGATTAACTTACCATCATGACCAAACAATTTTTCGGGCTGATAACTCCGCATCCATTCTTCGAGTAACTTTAACTTTGCCGGATCTTCCTTAACTCCTGTCAGCGGAACCTGATGCGCACGAAAAGTATCTTCTATCAATACATGATGCCATTCTTTAGGGCCAGTCCAACCTTTAGGAGTTCTGAGCACAATCATTGGCCAATAAATATCCTTAAATTCACCTCTTAGCCTTGCATTCTCCTGTATAATTCTAATCTTCCGGTAAACCTCATCCAATACTTCCGCAAATTTGCGATGCACGCTCATGGGATCATTTCCTTCCACAAAAAACACTTCATACCCATGACCTTTAAACAACTCCTTTAAGCTTTCATCACTTTTACGGGCCAATACTGTCGGGCCCGATATTTTATACCCGTTTAAATGAAGAATTGGCAATACCGCCCCATCTCTTGCCGGATTTAAAAAAGTAGTCCCGCTCCAGCTTCCTGCCAACGGACCAGTTTCAGCTTCACCATCACCGATTACACAAGCCACAATCAATTCCGGATTGTCAAAAGCAGCCCCAAAGGCATGCGAAAGCGCATATCCCAATTCACCACCTTCGTGAATAGATCCTGGGGTATGTGCACTGACATGACTTGGTATTCCGCCGGGTGTAGAAAACTGCCTGAAAAGCTTGTTCATCCCCTCCTCATCTTGTGTAATGGCGGGATAGACATCTGTATACGTCCCTTCCAGATAAGTTTGTGCAACTATAGCCGGAGCTCCGTGTCCGGGCCCACAGATATACAGGATATCTGCATCCGTTTCTTTGATCAGCCTGTTCAGATGTACATAGATCAGGTTCAATCCTGGAGAAGTCCCCCAATGACCGAGTAAACGGGGTTTAATATGCTCTGCTTTTAATGGCTTTTTCAATAAAGCATTATCCATAAGATAAATCTGACCAGCGGCAAGAAAATTTGAGGCTTGCCAGTAGGCATTTAATTTTTCAATGGTTTTATCTGAAAGTATATTCATGACGATGAGTTATCTGTTGACTAAGCTCGCTCTTCCAGTGATAAAAAAAAGTGACACACCTCATCTTTCGCGCTGACAATGATCATGTTACAAAACAACATCACCTCGTAACTTTATGCTCAGACAGTACTTTATCACAAAGACAATGGACAACCTGGCCTTAATCAACATCCTTAAAAATGCCACAGACGGAATTATTACCGTCGATTTTATCGGGAAAATTGAATCAGTAAATCCGGCGGCCTGCAGCATTTTCGGTTATACCCCGGAAGAAGTGATCGGAAAAAATATTTCGGTATTTATGCCCTGCACAGATCAGCAGGAATGTACCGATTATAAACAACGCTATCATCCCGGGACAACTCCTGATATCACCGGCATTACCTTCGGCGTAATGGGACTAAAAAAAGATGGTACCATTTTTCCCTTTCAATTAGCCACAAGTGTATATAAAACCAAGGGAAGAAAGATCTTTACTTGCTTTATTCATGAACTAAGCGGGCAAGCAAATGAGAAAGCTCAATAAGAGAACCATTCTGGTTTTAACTGATTTTTCTGAACATGCCAAAAATGCGGCAGAATGTGCTTTAGATCTGGCCTTGAAGATGAGTGCAGACCTCATCTTAATTAACATTTACCCTGTGCCTACCATACTGTCTTCTACAGAAATCCCATTTCCTTTTGAATATTATACGATAGCCAGAGCAGAAAGCATTCATAATCTTAAATTAGAAAAAACGAGACTACAATCCGTTTTTAAAAAAAACGCCGGTATTCCTGAAATTACCTGTCTCCATGAGGGATGTTCTTTTTCCAGGCTGGCCCACTGGATCAGAGGAGAAAAAAACATCATGATGATCGTGATGGGAGGTCGTCATCTCAAAGGCAATGAGTTTCTGTTTGGCAGCAGTATCAATGTGATGGTCGACAAAAGTGACTGCCCTGTGCTTCTGATCTCTGAGAAAAAACAGGTTAGTGCGGTGAAAAATGTAGTCTTCGTTACCGATCTGGCCATTGAGGATATCCAGCAGCTAAAAAAACTGATAGAATTAAGTACACTGTTTGAATTTCATATTCATGTCTGCCATGTTTCTCCTCCCACTCCTGTTGTAATTGATTTTAATGAAGACTATCGCCTGTCTGATTTTATCTATGAAATGGATAAACTGGCTTTCAAAAAGGTATCCTATAAAAATTTACAGGGGAAAAATATCGTTCAGAACCTGATCGCATTTCATGAGGGTATCCACGCCGATCTTTTGGTACTGGTCCATAAAAAAAATTCCCTGTTTTGGAAGTTATTTCATCAAAGCACTTCCAGAGAACTGGTTAGAAACCAGAAATCCCCACTCTTAATCTTACCTGCTTAAGATTTATTTCTCCATTTCACGATTTCGTACCATATCACAGAAAGGAAACCTATCAGCATGCTGATCAATAACTGGTTTCCATTTAAACGCTGAAATTGAAAAAACACCATAACCGGTCTTACATAAATCAAGATCCCTGAGATTAATATAGTTAGACCTATCATCAAGGGTAATAACCTGTTGTGATACTTCAGAGTACTGATTACTGAGTATTTAAAGGAACGGTTAATCAGGGTTAAAAATATATTTGCCGTTATTAAACCTGTAAAAACCATGGTTCGGGTAAGTGTTTCATTGTAACTTTCACTCACTGCATACCGATAGATAAACAATGTACCTGCCGTAATCATTAAGCCCTGAATAACACTGGTTATCAGCTCTTTGAAACTAAAAAACTTAATGGTAAACGGCCTGGGTTTCTGCAACATCGCATTTTTTTCTATCGGCTCATTTTCATAGATAATAGAGCAGGTTGGCCCCATGATCAATTCTAAAAAGATAATATGCACAGGAGAGAAAATATTAGGATAAACCCATCCCAGTGCCAGCGGAATAAAAACCGTCAGGATAATCGGGATGTGGATAGAGATAATATACCGTATGGCCTTTTTTAAATTCGTATAAATTTTCCTGCCCGCAGCTACTGCATTTACCATTTTCGCCAGATCATCTTCAAGCAAAATAATAGATGATGCCTGCCTGGCTATTTCTGTTCCTTTTTTGCCCATAGCAATACCTATATGAGCAGATTTTAAGGCAGGGGCATCATTTACCCCATCTCCGGTCATAGCAACGATCTGATTTTCTGCTTTAAGTGCATTGATAATTCTCAGTTTTGCTTCTGGAAACATTCTTGTGAAAATATTTATGCTCATGACAGTCTTCCTGAGTTCATCATCTTTTAAAGCCATTAACTCATCCCCGGTCATCACTTTTTCACAGCCTTCAAAACCGATCTGACGGGCTATGGCAATTGTCGTATTGGTATGATCACCAGTAACAATCTTCATGGCAATACCTGCTTTGTAAAAAGCGTTAAAAACTGACTGAATATTTTTCTTTGGCGGATCATAAAAGCCTAAAAGACCTTTAAAATTAAACTGAATAGATTGCTGTTTTGCGGGGAAACCTCCACTAAAAGGAATACCTTCTCCAACAGCTAATACCCGGTATCCCTCTCTGGTTAAACGATCCATTGCATTTTCAATCTGTAATTTTTCACTGTCAGATAAACCAGAGCATCCGATTAATGCTTCGGGAGCGCCTTTGGCTGCAATGATGCGCTCGCCCTGTTGATTTTCAAAGATATGCGTCATCATTGGAGGTTTCCCCCCCAAAGGATATTCATGGACCATTTTGTATAAAGGTCTGGCATCGGGACTAATGATCCGCGTATAGGCATCATGCAACGCTATTTCCATCGGATCGAAAGGGATCGGTTCACTGGCCCACATTCCGTATTTCACCAAGGTTTCCTGCTCAGCATTTAACTCTTCACTACTATTGGAGATCAGGTTTGCACCAGGTACAAAAAGCTTTGACAAGGTCATTTTATTTTCGGTAATGGTCCCGGTTTTATCGGTGCAGATTACAGTAGCACTTCCTAAGGTTTCAACAGTTTTCATCTGCTTCACGATAATCCCCTGCTGCATTAAACGCCATGCGCCCAGGGCCATAAAAGTGGTAAACGCTACCGGAATTTCTTCGGGCAGAATACTCATGGCCAGGGTCAATGCCTTTAGTAAACTGTCTAAAGGATTATAGGAATGGAAATAGTTGATCCCCCAGACCAGGATAAAAATGACAAACCCGGCGATGACCATCTTCTTCACAAAATCACCTATCTGCAATTCTAAAGGAGTTTTCTCTTCTTTTATATTTTCCAGGCTAAAGCCAATTTTATTGAGTTGAGTCTGATTTCCAATCGCCGTAACGGTAGCAATTGCTAATCCGCTGGCTACCGTAGTTCCCTGGTAAATCAGCTTATCCGGGTGATTTTCATCTTTAAATACAGCTGCAGACTCGCCCGAAAGTAAGGATTCGTTGACAGAGAAATCATTGGAATGAATGATCATACCATCAGCTGCTATATAGGTACCCTCATCCACAACCAGGTTATCTCCAATAACGAGTTCTTCGGTGCTCAGCTCCAAAACTTCACCGTTTCTGATAATTTTACATTTTGGTCTTGCAAATTCTTTTAACTTTTCCAGTGCATGGTGACTTCTTGAATCCTGATAAAGGGAGATCGCTGAAACCAGCACAATAGCACAGGATAAAAATATCCCCTCTCCAATATTGCCGCTGATAAAATAGATAAATGCCGTGATAAGTAATAAAATTACCATAGGTTCTCTGACCAGGCTTTTCAGGGCAGTCATCAGGCTGTTTTCTTTTGGGTAGAACATGCTATTATCCCCGTGCTGTTCCCTCGAACAGCGCACCTCATCAGAAGTTAAACCTTTGATTCCAAAATTATTTCCCTCCATGTTGATGAATTAAAGTATATTTATATATGACATATTTGATAATTTATTTTTTCAAAGCTAAATAAGTAAAATATGGAAACACAAAAATCGATTTTGGTTATTGAAGACAATGAAGATATAAGGGATAGTATCGCTGAGATCCTGGATCTTGAAGGGTATGTAGTCCTCACAGCTGATTGTGGAATTACCGGCTTAAGTTTAGCTGAACTGCATTTACCGAACCTGGTTATCTGTGATATTGTCATGTCTGGCATGGACGGTTACACTGTTTATAACTCATTAAAGCAAAAACGTCAAACCAGACATATTCCCTTTATATTCTCCACTGCCAAATCAGAAAATTCCGAAAAATTAAAAGCCTCGTTAATGGGTGTCGAAAATTACCTGGTTAAACCTTTTAATGACCATGATTTAATAAAATGTATTGATAACTGCTTAAAGGGTAAGTAATCTCACTATTCCTTTCTGCTTAATTTTTCTGGTAAAGGAGCATACAAAGCCTTTTCCAGCTGTTTATCCAGATCATAGAGGTCAGAATAATTAGTAATCATCCCATTCCGGATCTCACAGGTAAGATAAATGACTTTTACCGGCATTACTTTTTCCAGATTAAAATTCTTTGCCTGGCCTTCTCTGATAGCTTTATACATTAAAGCCGTTTTGGAACTATCCCGTTCATCCTGCAGTAAAAGCGCGGCAAGTTTCTCTGGCTGTTCAACTAAGAGGTAACCATTGCTAATTGCCCTGTCCTGTCTATTGAACAATTGCTTCTCCTTTGTACCATACAATGTGATATCAAATTTGTTTGGAAAGCAAAAAGCCACAGAGACAGGATCAGTACCTACTTTTTTTTCGGTTGAGGTCATGAAATAACTGATCACACTCTGGAATTGTGGTGTGGGATGAACAGGCCTGCCTACGACCACCTTAAAGCTGTAAATTGTATCCTTAAGGTGAACACTCAGCATAAAGGCTGGTATATTGATTACCATAAACCTGTTGTCATTTGTACTGACCCAGCGCAAACGCTCCATATTGATAGCCACTTTCCTGATTTGTTCTTCAGGAACTTCATAACAATCACCAACATATTGTCCGGTCATCAAACGCATTTGCTCCTGAAGGTCACGGTATTTTTTTGACTGAGGCTGAACACTGGTCACAGCGCTCATAAAATCATTACTTTTCAGAGCATCAAAAAGAACTGTATCAGCCCTGAAACCTGCATTTCCGGGATCAATCTTTTCTGCCGGATAATCAGAATTTAATTTACCAAAGTGTAATTGGTTCATAAATGTAATTATTGCATCGGTTAACAGGATGTCGAACTTTACCTTTTCCGTTTTACCTACCCGGTCGTAATTATCTATTAATTTATGTAGTTTCTCAAAAAGTAGCTTTTGAGGATGAAAATCGGCGTGGTTTAAGCCAAACTGTAAAACACAATCCAACATTAGCATTGCTTCCCAGGTATGGTTTTTGGATGTATCCGGTAAAACCCATAAGAGTTTATAATCAGTCCGGTCATAAAACCGTTTTACAGTTTCGGG
>Ga0194135_10001199_pt1 | contig 15263 bp, 14 predicted proteins | sample LitLau_LLRF_2013_FD_134024 | JGI IMG/M metagenome (GOLD analysis project Ga0194135, IMG submission 134024) | Freshwater sediment microbial communities in response to fracking from North America - Little Laurel Run_MetaG_LLRF_2013 (version 2) | ecosystem: Environmental > Aquatic > Freshwater >...
TCAGTCTGCAGAATGGTACTCAGCAGACTGGATAGCATAGGGAATACGAATTTGAATAGCATGTGTGGTTATGGGCCCATAACACACATACTAAGCAGTCGGTCGGCTGTTTTTATGCCACCAATAAAAATCCAAAATTCGACGCTAGTTATTTTTGAAGTCAGTAGGGGTCGTCCGTGCAAGTAGAAATGGCGTTTTGAGTTTTCCTAGATTTCCTCTTAAACAAGATTTCCACACCTCCGATTTTAAGATTTGTTAATATTTAAAGCCAACTGACCAAGTCTCATAAACGTGCATGCTTCATGTTCAAAATACAGCCTGAATGTTTAAATTTTAAATGTTTACCCTATTTGGCAGCGATTAGCGACATAGATTCTTAAAAACAATTCTGAATGAGATCTGCTCCGTGTACGTGTTGTGCTCATGATTTTATTAAGAATCACCTGGACTGAACATAGCAGTCAAATGTAGCGTTTTAAAAGCTATATTTAATGTAACACAGGGTATTATAGTACTTGCGTCTCTAAATTCATTTAGCTGTTGCATTTTGAATTATCAAAGCGTTTTACAATATTGTACTTTTAGTCATGAAATCGAGTGATTGTTCTATTTGTTCTGTGATTGAAGTGATTGAAAGTTCTGAAGCTTTGCTTTATGTAATTTTACAGTCTAATGATTCAAAGGATTGTGAAACAACAGAAACTGATAAAAAAAAGATAGGTTTAGTAACTTGAAGTAACAATATTTTCCCCTCATCGCCCCTCAAACACGGTTCCAGAATCCAGATTATGAAGTAGCAAATACATCTCAACGATATGAATATGAAGTTCTCATATTATAGAACACACTCGAACTAACTATTAATGTAAGCTACGATGATGATTACTTTAATATCGTTTTGTCAATAATGAGTATTTATGAGTAACCTCCACTCCTAAATCTCCAAAATCTCATTATGTCGGTAAAAATTCTAATTTCTCAGATTTTAATATCGAATTTGATAAAGCAATTTTTTGGTTTACACTATACGCTTCATCAGGACTAAAGTTGTTCCGATTTGCCATCTCAGAAAGGCTATCTTCTTCCTCATACTAATAATAGTTTAGAGAGGTATAATGCTCCAGTGACCTGTCCAAATTATTTCAAAACTAAAGCTGTTTAAAGAAGAGTTCAGGAAACCACAACTGATCACAGTTGCCAGTCAAGTGGTTCAATATTTATCAGATATGAAGTCTTCACAGGAATCACGATTGCACTGGAGAAATGGTCACAAAATACACTGGCAAAAACACCCACAAGAAATGTTTTAGGAAGTATATGAATATAATATCTGGGCTCCAACGATAGGTTGCTTCACAGGCTGGCTCTCCACGAGAGCCACCGAAACCGACTAACCAAGAGAATAGGAAACCCTTAAGTTCCTCATTGATCCGGGAAAGCTGAACTGTAGAGTTCCTACAGATAGTGGTATTTGCAGAACTACTTTGCGACAGAAAGAACGTCTAGCAATCATGGGCGAAAGCTATCTCCTAACCCGAGAACTAAGGACTATATGTACACCGGATCCATATTGCTAGTGCCTACAACATAATATTGTATTGACATAAATTTTTAGCTACATCACATTATCTATTATACACTTTAAAACATGTGATGCGTAAGAAAGAAAGGCACAAGATGCTACATTATATTTTCACTATTTACATGTCTGCGTATGCTGCAATTGAACAACGTGTTAATTCAACGTGATTTATTTGCAATTTCGATTGCAATATTTTTCAACAGTGATTAGGGTTTCCGACAGTTGAAATCCCAAATACGTCGATAACGAATATCTTTATCGATAGGTATATTTGTCCCAAAATCCTCAATCGTGATTTCTCAATGCATACAGCTTACGCAACGACAGCAACCACGAAACGTAACTTGTAAAACAGTGATTACTAATCGCAGACCTACGATCTACTACAATAATTGTGACAATCACGCAACAGGGACGAGAGATACATGAATATAATAGTTATGAATGTAGCATCCACTCTAAAATGTTACAGGCGAACGAACATATTTTAGCCCATGTATGGGGTAAGGCCTGTGTGTGATATCCGTTTTCTGCATGTACATGTTAGTATCTTCTGAACTTTTATCGATGAGCACCCAACAATTCATTGAATCCTCCCAAAAGCTGAGTTCTGTAGTATTCTGTACATTAATTTGGTGACCCACAAGGGTCGTCAGCATGGGTCAAAACAGCAGTTTTTCTGGAGTAACTCCGAAACGAAGAGTCGTCCACCTCAATTGTATTTTATGTTGTAGATATGAGCATTGTCATAATTTTGTCATTTCAGCCGAATCTCTACAATGAGTGCTCCATCTTCGAAATCTAGTCTCAATGTTAAGTATGTCTCGCATATTTGGAAGCGACATATTTTATTCACGGCAGCAGCAAACTTATATTGTATCTGCTTGGTGTAGGCTGAAGTATTTGTGTAAAATTCATACACGAAATCTGTGGGTTAGTGAGATCTGATTTCTGTAGGTTATGTATATGAACGAATCTCCTCCCGTGGATTTTTATCAATTATGCAGTCTTAATAGAATTTCAAGTAGAATCTGATTAAGAACTAGAGTACCTGATCAAACTGAAATATATCATCTAAGTTGTTAGTCAACTGGAGGAGCAAGTGTTATTGTTATTAGTAGAAGGCTAAATGAGTGTATTACACCTGTAATCGCTAACAACAGTCCGCAGAAAATCGCCGTTTAATCCGTAAGTCTAGTTCTGATTTCCGATAGAGGTAGATAAACTTTAGTGCACGAGACAATATATATTATATAGTAAATATATACCACAATACAAAACTTATGGCAAGGCAGCAAATATACAATGGTGTGCTAGTGCTTATCTACAGTTAGAAAGGTAGTTAATAATTCTAAAGGACAATCGACAAGTGCTCAAATCTTGCTTTAAGAACCTGTACAGACACAACTACTACTGCAGGATTATAAGATCAAAATTAAAATTACAAATTGTGCAGAATATGAACTTTAAAATGCTCACAGTGTATAACACCCGTTGTTCAGAGACAATCCTTGAAGGATCTATATGGTCCTTATTAGTCTGAAAAACTTCCACCTGCACTCCTCCCTCGTCTTGCCGTTAGTCCAAACTTCCTCCGTCCGTTAACATGTGTCACAGTATGAGGTCCAAAGAAATGACGTCTAAATTCCTTTTTCTACTGAAAATGACCAAACAAATTAATTTTGAGCACACACATTCACTGTAAAATCGTCCGCGTAGATAAAATTTTTGGTATAAAACTCAAATGTTGATTCTACAAGAGGAGTAAAGTACACACTCCTCCTATCCACGAAGAAAGGCGAAGCACAATGAGGCTTTTGCGTAAACCATTATAGAAGAAGTCTAGAAGAAGACAAGCTTAAAGACAACATCATATCAAATGACATTTATATTACACTGTGACATATATACGGTAGAGAGGAATGGCTAAGATGTTGGAAAAAACGGCTGATGCAGAAAGAGATTACGTGTTGCGTATGCATTTCATACTTGTCACGGAACTTATTATTATATAAGACTCTAACTGTTGCATTATTATCACTATTATTAAAAACTCTACCGTCATTTATGTCAAAACTCAAGATTACAATGAATATTTAATAAGAGAGAGAGAGAGAGAATGTTACTTGCATCTTTTCGGTGTAGTCAGTTATATTATATCCACTTGTCACAGACTTTCTTTCGTTGGTCACGGATGTTCGCCGTCCTAAGGAGAAGACGCCGGACACTAGTATAGTAGCAGTAAAGACAATCTGAGGACACACAAACGAAAGACTTAACTTATGTAATAATAATCTAACTAGTCAATTAAGTGAGTAGAGTGGGTGAATAAAACTGATTGAAAGAAAAGGTTGCGTAGTGTGTGCGAGAGTGGCGGAGAAAAGTCCATTGGATTTGAGTGTAGGAAAGGAGCGAGCAGCAGCAGAGAAGGCTTCCTTCGCTTTTTCCACGGCCAGCAAAAGCAGCCGCACCTTTCCTCTACTCTTCTTCATCTCTTCAACAGAGACCCAAGTTCAAAGGGTCGTCCACACCCCACCCGACCCATCTCACGGCAATACCGCCCCCACGACGCTACCCTTGGGGGAGGAGTCCAGCACTCGAAGAACAACGCTATTGCACGGGGGAGTGGGGGAAGGTGACGTCGTGCCTGGACAGCCCCATCAGATGATAAAGTAAAGGGCTGTGGATGTAACATCGGTTGACGTCACTCCCACCAATCAACTTTGTTAGCCGCTCGCCCGCGAAATTTTGAATTCTATTTGGATCGAGTCGCATGTGTGTAATTACTTAGAGGCCATGGTCGTAGCTTTTGTGTTGGAGTTGGAACTCTTCTGGACTGCTCTCTCGTAGTATTTTGGAAGAGATAAATTATTGCTGGTGACGGGTACTTTAAGTCGACGGTCGACCGTCGAAATTGAGAAGCTTCGTTCAAAGTGATGTAAGGGGAGAGTTAATCTAGGAAGATCTTTTTGTGATTCTAACTGGGGTATGGAATGTTTGTGTGTTATTTTATTACGTGGCAATTCTTATTTTTATTTACTTCGCATCAGCTGATGCGAAGTTTCATGATATTTTGTTGGTAAGCTTTTTAATTATAGAATAGAATTATTACTTGTTTAGGATAAATCATTTGGCACCCATTTCGTCAAGTATGACCGTAACGGCGTGAGGCAATCTGTACTTAAGGTGGGGTAGAAAACTGTATCTATGTGTAATAATGACAATGACATGTGTAAGCAAGTTAATTTCGAGCAATGGACTAATTTTTATTGCTCTGCTGTTTCAGAATGGACGATGCAGTATCATCTTCTCCGTGTGGAGAAGACGTGAATGAATATGATGACGAGTCATGTACTGTCATTTCGTCACCGATGACCAGTTCAATGATATACGACGAGTATTTTAATGAAGATTGCGTCCCAGTAACTTTTCAAGTGGCTTCGGATTCAGATGACGAAAAATTTGATGATATCTTGACGAGCCCTACCCCTGCAGTAAATGCCTTTGCTGTGAAAATTCCTTGTCCTTTGTGTGGTCGAAGAAGACAAAGAATAACTTGTGTCAAGTGCCTTTTAAATGGGAACTTTTGTGTTCAGAATAAACTTCCACTAGGAAAAACAATTCAGTCAAAAGAAAGGTATTGTAACACATTATCAACTTTAATATTAACCATGAACTTGGATATAAAGTAATTATAGTCAGCTAAACTGGAGTGGTTTCGGTTTTGTACAAAACATTTCCTAGGCTAGCTTAGCTGGTTCGTTTTAATTTCTTAATAATTAACATCAGTTGTAAGCTTGAATGGTACTCCATATAACTTATCGTGAGTGTCTTTAGCTGAAATCTATCATTGTAGGCGCTCGGCAGTTCCCCAAAATATCCCTATATATTTAAAAATACTCCTTTATTACTGAAGTTATTTAGAAATGTCATCTACTGTTTGCTATCGTATCTTACCTTCGGGAACCTGGAGCACATTTTAGCGTGGGAACATTACCAATCACGCGATCTGGTCTGCTTACATCCATGATGTCATCAATGCATGCAGGGGAGTTCAATTCAGGGTGAATTAAATATAGACCTCTTCCACTCCGTGTGCAAGGGGATCCCAATTTAACGCAATTTCTCGGTAGTTGACCAATGGTTACAGCTGACCCTCTTGTCTGCTTTACGTGTTGTCTAACTATTAGTTGCATGTTTTTGTATCAATGAAAACACATAGACAAACTCGTTGTTACCCTTTTAACTGAACATCTGGATGTGTTGGCAGTGTTGCAGAAGTATCCGTCAAAGATGCATGGGTTTAGTGTACACTTCGGTTTTTGTCGGTTCTGCACTTTAGTTGAAGGAATTGCAAAATATCGCGCTTTCTGGCACGGACCCTGCCTGTAGGCTTCATAGCAGTTTCCAGATTTTTCATCGTATATAAAACCTTCTTTGCAATCACATTCCACTTGTCCGTTTCTGAATATACACAAAACGACCGTTAACAAAAAATTTGGTAGTCACATAATGACACAAATCATATTATTAATTTTAAGTAATAGTCGAAATTTTAAGAGTGACACGAACTTGTAGATATATGTCCGCATGCCAGGCGAACAAGGCTCTTCTGATTTTACTTGGACGCACTTATTGTTGTAAAAGGCTGTGTCAGGAACTCCAGCGCACTTGTTTTCAACACATTTACCGACTTCCGAGCTCTCGTCTTCAATTAACCATTGTCCTAGGGGACATGGTAGCTGCTGAAGTACTGTGAAGCAGGTCCCGTTGAAAAAAGTTTTTGTCTCGCTGCAATTAGGCATCGTGACTAGATAGTCATGTGCTTTTGGATAGCTTGGACTCTCTTCAAAGAGAATTGGCTTCGCTGGAGCTGTATTATTTGTAAAAGAGCTTATTTACTATCTGAATTGGATGGATTGTCGAAACTTCATGATTTTAATCACTTCTGTTACCATTTAAAAATTCAACTGACAGCGACAGATTAAATTCATGATTCCTGTCATCTTCAAATCTTATATTGGATCGATTTCTTGAATCAGGTGTATCATTAAACTCAGCAAGGTCAGGTTTGCTTTGGTTCTCGGAGATTGGCCCAGCGACAGCAGCAGAATCGTAGGGATGATTTGTAGTTGACGAGGTATTCTCGAGTGAGCTAATGTTGTTTGGATTGATAACAGCTGGTATAGTAGTAATAATTATCAAATCCATTAAAATCATTCTAAACAGAATATTTCAGTGCCTGATATTTCGATGAATTTTTAACCGTGTTGTATGTAGAAACGGAATCCGGTATTAAGAAGAATGAGATTGTTGTACTGGTCCTTATGTGCTGTGCTGAAGTAATGTTGCCAGATAACCTTCTGATCTTGGTTTTATACAAAGCTTTACTAGAGATGATTTCATATCTGTGACGTATGATAGATCATTGTCAGTGGGGACTAGCTTAGCAAAATCTTCATGTAGAATTAGTAGAATACAGTGACGATCTAGCTGACAGGAGTGAGTATAAGCAAAAAAGGGTATTAATTTTAAAACAGATAGTACCTAGTTTTGAGTTTCTGAGTTCTCACTTAAGTTGTTGTTTGCAGTAGTTTGCATGTGAAGCCATTCTGAGTTCCAGGTAGAAAGGCTTTGCAAAAATTGTATTAGCACCTAGGTGTAAAATCTAGTTGATATTTTTGCTGATTCATTCTTTGCTTTGAGAAGTAATTATTAATGCAATGCCTCCAGCAGATTGAGTTAATCTGAAATTTAATGAGATTTCTTTCATTTTATTCCGTACAACAGGTACAATAGCTGAATTAATCAATTAATCATTGTCATTCTAATAATCAACAAAGAAAGATACATTCTTGATCTTAGTAAGATAGCTTCGTATTTACGCTAGAAAGCTTTATTGAACTCGTCATGACTCATATAGTTAGTTGTTCGTTACGCTTTAAATATTAGATTAAGTATATGCGGCAGACATTACGCTTGTTCGGCCTAAGTGATAGCGTGTTATCCTTCGATGTTTTAGATGCTAGTTTCTAAAAAAAACTAGCTAAAGCTGATTTCTGTAGGAGCTCTGCAGTTCCCCAAGATATCCCTGTTGAAAAATGTTAAATTGAATAATAGATGTATGAATATTGATAGCTTTCTCGTCAGTTATCTTACCTCCTTGATCCAGGAGCGCAGCTTAATGTTGGTACGTTCCCAATAACGGGTTCAACTTTAGTTCCATCTATTATGTCACATTTAGGGGTATTCGTTTTGGGATCTACAACATAGTTTCCTCTTAATTCCTCGCCACATTTTGAACTCAGCTTAACGCAACCTCTCTGAAAGTATTTGTGTAATTTCAATGATAAGCAATACTTTCTAAATTATTATTTTTGGTGACCGGTGTATTTTTTTGTCTTACATTTGCTGGACAACTTGGGGCAGAACAAAAATAATCATCCATCTTACATGGATTTGGCATGCACATAGGTTTTGGAACGTCTTTTTCGTTTCGTTTCTTTGGAACAATAAAATATTGAGCAGTGCCACAGGGTTCTTTTCGGAAAGCTGGATAACAGTTACCGTCTCGTTCATTATACAGATGTCCAGGGTTGCAGTCACAGATCACAATTCCAGATCTGGAATGTTAAATCATTGACAATCAGGTTCAAGTTAAAATAATATTCGTGTGAATTCAACCAATGCAATAATAAGTGGTAAATTCTAAATTCATACTTGAAAAGGTATGTCGTCATTCCAGGATGACAAACTTCATTTTTCTCAGCGTAAGCCACAACACATTTACCCCCGAAGAATGCTTTAGAAGGTTCCTTGTGGCATGGATTTTCTACACATTTCCCTTTCAGTGTTATAGGATCCTCTACCAACCATTGTGTAGAACTTGGACATAAATGTCTCGTAAAAACATTAACGCATTGTCCGTTAAATTCAGTTTGAGCAGCAGTGCAGTTCAATATAGTTAGAGGCTGTGCTAAACTTGCAGAAACCATGCTCTCTGTAGTAGTCTCTGTTACAATTTCCACAATTTTATCTTCATTGGAATACACGGGAGTAGTTGTTGTAGTGGTTGTTTCAGTGTTTCCTTTTTTGAGTCTGTTGTAAAATCCCTAGAATTAACAATTGCAAAAATTTTTAGAGGATGATGACTTACAACTTGACGATTAAGAACTGATAACTCACTCCAATATATTCGAAAGGTTTCTTAAGTGTTCCAATTATAGACGCAGATTCTTTTGGGATGCCTGGTATAACTGTTGGAGGTTTTGTTGCTAGAGTTGTTGGAGAAGATTCACTTACTGCTAGCAATGGAAATTGAGTAACACTGGCGGTAGTAGCAGCAGTGCTTGTAGCGATTTCTAAATTATGATCTACATCCCGGCTTTCCCTGTGTCTCGTATACTCGTTCGAATTTAAGGAATTGTAATTATGAGAATTTTGTCTGGATTCTATTAGTTTTCTAACTTCTTCACTGTTGTTTTCCAACGCATCCAATTCATCCTCAGAGAATTCCAAGTGTAATGCTTCAATTTCTTTATTTATTTGGTCTAGTAAGGGATCATTACTTTGACGAACACCATACGAAGAATTAAACGGAGACTCGTCAATTTCAGTTGAGTTATCTGTTCCCAAAATCAGTTCATCCAAAAATTGTTCAGCTAGAGCTTCAGTACTTGTTTGATTCGTTGTTATGCTGTGGTATAAAGATCCATTGCGTGCGAGAAATTCGGGGTTTATAAGTGACGGTACAAATGTTAAGGCAATGAGTTCGTTGAACATTTCTAAAAGCTTATGAAACAACGTGTTGCAGATGAGGTTGTGAGTATTTTATCAATACTGTGCAGGTCAGACCACGACTTACTCCTTACTCTGTCGAAGCTTCGAGTTGGATTAAATCATAGCTGCTTAGGACTCTTCATTTAAAAGCTTACTCGTACAAAATTGTATTTTATGTGTGCAAGTACAAATACCACGCAAACAAGTCTTGTTTAGTTAATCAGAATTTCATTAATGTATGTATACTTCTTGGAATCAAGTTGGTGAGTACATAAGCTAACTTATGATAACCTTCTTGACCCTCGACCACCGTCGTGATGACTATGACTAATGACGTCTTTTCCATAACATAAAGTATAATTGTCCAGTATTTTTTCAGACAATTTTCACTAAAGAATGAGTAATTTTTATCCTTAAATTTCAATCAACTTAATTGGCTGTCATATACTTCTCATACACATTTCAGGATTCAGCAATATTTTACCAACAAACAGATATACTGTACTGGTTCTTTGAATTTATTGACATGAAAAATTCTTGGTCTTTGAATAATCAGGTACTTCTTTTTTTATGGGAAGGATAAACAAAACAGGTACATTTTTGGGGAATACTCTGCAGCTTACTCTCATGTACAGGTTGTTCTGTTATGTTTTATCTTGGCATATAGTAACTGGTTCCTGATCCAGGTGTATGTTAATATTTCTTTAAAACGACCAGTTGTGCGGTAAGTGTCACTATTTTTTAGTTTGCAGAAAAACTAAATTTCATTAATATCGTTGCCTGTGTGCGTGCTTGGGTAATCTTTTCGGCTGTCTAATTGGCTTTACATTGAATCTACAATAAATATATGATGAGTCAGAGAACAAGAAAACTTATTATAACATAACAGATGCTAGAACAACAATTCATTATTTTACTAAAGACATACGATTGCAAAATTAAAAACAACTGTTATGTGACTAATGTGGTTCTACATTTTTAAAGGTACCATGAGCTTAAGATTAAATACCTTCAAGCTCAGCAAAATCGCAAAATACTGCGCGAAAAATGTGCTGAATTCACCGAACGGAAGGAACGAATCGCTGCTATCGTAAGCACTTGCCTTTGAAATATTTTGAACAAACTTTTGTAATATTGTAATAATTCAGAGTGATAGCTCAATGTTTTTTTTGCCCAACAGCAAGACGAAATAGAAAAGTCAATGAATAGCATAGCTGTCCACAAAGAATTGAAGTTGTCAATTCAAAATAAAATAACCGATGGTACTATTACTAAAATACTAGAAATCACCTGGATTGAGTTTGAAAAATATTTTTGCAATATTTTAATTACCAGCCAATCAAGAAAGCGATAAATTAAAAAAACAGACTGAAGAAAACCTTAAAATTTGGCCTACATTCCGCCGAAGACTGGATAATATGAAAGCTGAATACAGACGCAAAGCCTCCAAACTGCAGAGCGTTCACAAAGATGTTCAAACTCGTCAAGATAAGCTCAAAACAGGAACTAGAACACGCATCATCCAGCTTCGTCGTGAAGTATTTCCTATTGAAGAAGTTGACTTAGCCAACCGCAGTGTCAGATTAGGCAGAGAGTAAGTTCTTTTTATCAAAATTCACAGTTTATGAGGAATTAAACAATACCTATGATTTTGGTGCTATTGAATTCTGATCTTAGTTTCAATCAGTCCATTGACTCTTGGAGTGATGAAGAAGATGAAACAGTCAGATCTCTGATGGCTGCAAGAAGCAACTATTGGAGCCAACCTGATGAACTGGTCAGCACATTCGGGGCGTGTTACAATGTGACAGGACCATACGGACCTACACTGCCGGCTTCTGGAGACTACTCAGCTTACAACGTGTGGAGTATGTAATTTTGAAATCTATTGCTTATTTATTCATAGTGTCAATCAGCTAATTCTATGTTTTCGCTTTGCAGCCGAGCGTAATCCCGGTGGAACTGCTACCTCTGGTACTGCTCATCAAAATCCTGCTCATTGCATCTCAGCGGCTTTAACGTATACTACCCAATTCGTAAATCTAATAGCTTACTATTTAGATTTACGTCTACCTCATCGGTTGTCTTACAGGTATGGTAATTTTCCATTTTTTAGCTCCTTAAATTATTGAGCTTTATGGGCTTGGCTAATTGTAAAATTTAAACTTAGTGAGTTCACAAATGGAGATCTGAATGGAGGAAAGTTCAATCGGAAAGTAGCCAAATTAAATGCTAATGTGATTCACCTGTGTGCTTCTCAAGGAGTTCATCCTTCATTTTTGCAACCAAGAAAAACCTTAGCAAATCTTCTTCTTCTGTTTGACCCAAGTCATTCTGAACTGGGGAGGTAAATTTTCACTGATATCATTGAACATGATAATTACCATGCATGATTCCTGATTGGATGTTGTGAATAGGCGTGGGCCTTTTGAGGTTGCTTCTCAACTGGCCAAATCTATGGAAGACTCCATTGAAAAAGATTTGGTTATTTGTGAAGAGTCGGAATCAGACACCTCTTGGAACGATACCACCTTCCCTTCCGACTGGGAAACAATCAATAAAGGAGCAATATGCGAAGAATTCGGATTACATGAAATGACAGATCAAAATCATATACAAAGGAGTCCTTCAACGTTTAGTCCTAATAATTTTATGGATAGCTATAATATCGATAGATCGAGAAACACTGGTTTATTTTCTTCAGTTGCTTCTTTCTTCCGAGGTTGGAATAGCTGAAATACTTGTCTAAGTCGCTCGATGGAACTGATTTTCTACAGATGGATTTATACAAGAATAATATTTCTTCTACTTCCTTTCAACGCGTAGGCACGAGTAACTTCGACCAGCTCTGTTACTGTATATAATATAAATAGCCATCTGTTCGTGATTTATTCGCAAGAACAATTGTAATTGTTTACATGCAACAAAATGCAATTTTTTACTGAATTTTGCCAATGAAATAAAACGCAATACAATATAAAAGTTTTGTTTACATTTTACTGGACATTTCTGAAGAGTCTTCAAATTAACTCATAATGGCTGAAGCAAGTCTCCAGCTCACAACAACAACTTTATCTCTAAAGTTAGCTAAAAAGATGACGATGTTTCTCACAATCAAGATGCGGATTAACCAAACTCGACAAAAATTCATCATTGATATTTTATTACTACAAAGATAATCCTTTGTACCATATTACATTAACCATGAATTATATCGGTAACAGCGGAGTTCAGTATGTATCCGACCAAAAATAAAAATAACCGGTACAGTTTACTTATAAAAGGTGTAAAAATACAGGTTCCCCAAGATCAAATCTTCGTTATAAACTTGAACTTAGAGTAAAGTAGGCAGTTAAGGATCAGTCATGTAGTCTCTTTTATTCCCAGTCGTCTTCCGCTTGCTCAACGGGTTGAGGGATTCCAAGCCGGCTTGGACCACTCTAAAGAATCAAAAATGGTAATTGATGATAAGTAAATGACATAGGTAGTAGATGATCTAATTGTAAGGTCTGCTGCAACTGCACCTGCCCACGGTGGTCAATGGGCGAGAATCCAGTCATTCCAGGCCCACCATATCCTCTTCCATTTCCAGCGGCGACAAGGAAATCGGGAACATCCTGTCCAGCTCCTTTTAGAATTGCCACCAACGCGCTAGCAATTATTATGTCATCCTCTCCATAAAAGCTCAGAGCTTGTCCTGTGTGTCCTACTCGACCTGTCCTGCCAATTCTGTGGACGTACTCATCGATTTCAGAGGGTAAATCGTAATTGATAACTAGTGATACTTTAGGAATGTCTGCAAATACACACACATTGAGCATTATAATAAAAATCCCTCTCATCATACAAAATAATATAGTCTACTAGGTACCTAGCCCTCGCGCTGCAACTGCAGTAGCTACTAAGACTCTTCTTATGCCCAGCGTGAATTCCCTTACAGCTTCTTCCCTTAGACTCTGATCTAGATCTCCGTTAATAAAGGTAGAACTAAAACCTTTAGTTGACAAAGAAGCTGCTAGGAATTCAACCATTTTCTTGCTGTTACAAAAGACCAGTACTTTGTCATCATCATGTGAATTCTTCAAAATTTCTATCAATTTGCCACGCTTTTCCGCTCTTTCGACCTGGATAAACTCTTGATGAATATCATTACAAGCTCCTCCTACTACACCGATTGACACGAAGATGTAATTAGGCTTTAAAAATGCAGCAGCAGCTTTTTGCACACCGATCTGGAAGGTGGCAGAGAACATTCCAGATATTCGATGTTCCTAAAAATTGTACATTCAATCAATAAAAGCCTTCAATTCTTCATTTTTAGTCCGTTTAATTTAAAGTTACTCAAAGAGAACTCACTACATCAGGCATTAGGTCCACCAGATCTTTCACATCACTCATGAACCCCAATTCGAGCATTCTGTCGGCTTCGTCGAGTATAAAGTAGCTGACCCTAGATAAGTCAACAATTTCTTCATTCACAAACATTTTGAGGCGACCTGGCGTAGCCACCAAGATGTTACATCCATTCTGGAAATTATTCAGCGTATTACTTGATTATCACGATTATAAAAAACAATAAGATGCACATCAGTGTGTGACCTAGTACAATATAAAACATACTCTCATGCCATTTCTCTGGATGAATACTGGAGCTCCTCCATAACACACTCCGGTTCGTAGAATAGATGACTCCGAATACAGTCTCGCTTCTCTAGCAATTTGAATACCCAACTCTCTCGTGGGGGCCAAAATAACGGCTGAAGGCCTCACAGGCCACTGCCAATAGCCAACGTCCTTATTCAAGTCTTTCTGGTTGGCGAGTGAGTTTATTATGGGGAGTAAATATGCAGCCTATCAAATGATAATACTTTGACAATTCAAAACTAAAGGCATGATTGTAAGAAACAATTGAGATTTGAATGGAGTAATGAACTACTGGCTTACCGTTTTCCCCGAGCCAGTCTGAGAACACGCCATGACATCCAGTCCCTTCATCAACTGCGGACTGGCGTGCCTCTGAATTGGCGTTGGAGTGGAATAACCACATCGTGCAACATTATTTAGCACAAGCTCCATTAAACCCATCTCCTTGAACGAATTTACACTCTTAACTTTCTGGTCTCCAGTAATCTAAAAGTGAAAAGACAATACGAGATTCCGTTTATTATTAGCAAATACATTCTATATTTAATATATGGAGTCACAGACGAAAATCTTACCTCGAATTGAATATCGTTAAACTTTCTGAAGTTAACTCCACAGCCTCCATAGATTTTCTGCCTCTCGCTGAAGGCCTCGTCTCCTTCCAGTTCTGCTGGTGGAACATAAGGCTTGGGCTTTTCTTCTACCCCTCCTTTGCTACCTGGGGGGTCATCTCTACGGTCAGCAGGGCTTCCAGCTGCTGGCCCTTCCAATCCGTACGCGCCTCCACTGACTTTCCGGCTTTGGCTGAAGGCCTCGTCTCCTTCCAGTTCTGCTGGTGGAACATACGGCTTAGGCTTTTCTTCTACCCCTCCTTTGCTACCTGGCGGATCATCTCTACGGTCAGCCGGGTTTCCAGCTGCTGGCCCTTCCAATCCGTACGCGCCTCCACTGACCTTCCGGCTTTGGCTGAAGGCCTCGTCTTTTTCCAGTTCTACAGGTGGAACATATGGCTTGGGGTTTTCTTCTGCCCCTACTTTGCGAACTGGCTCATCATCTCTACGGTCAGCCGGGTTTCCAGCTGCTGGCCCTTCAGCTCCGTCAGAGCCTCCATAACGATAAACGAAGAGTCGAGCCGCTCTTCTCCCAAATCTGATGTCCATTTTTTTAGAATCTACTTGGCCACTCTCCCTCCCCAAGTCTATACACATACAATGACAGAAATTAAGATGGAAAAGCCTAATAAGCCGTTATACTAGGA